>OIZO01000469.1_pt1 | contig 27788 bp, 28 predicted proteins | sample 1588551 | NCBI WGS metagenome assembly OIZO01 (sample SAMN03283271) | human gut metagenome | biome: human-associated habitat; material: feces | host: Homo sapiens | place: Peru | collected 2012 | reverse complement strand
AAATTAAATTTGGCGGCGGGCTGGTTTGCAGCATTTCCTCCGGCGAGCCGGTTTCAGGCGGCTCAGCTTCGGCGGTGCTGTTCGTGGCCAGAGCACCGGTTGGTAGCAGCCCTAAAAGCAAGGCGCTGCAAAGCAGCAGGCACAGCCACGGCCGTAGCCTTTGTAAAAGCGGTTGCGGTTTGGTTTTTTGTTTCATTGTTTTTTCCTCCCAAAATAATAGTCGGTAACAATCCCTCCCTTTATTACCGTCAATCAAATTGTAACAGAAAAGTAAAACACTGTCAATAGAATTTTAGATACATTAAATAATTTTTTTAAACAAAAATTAAAAAAATAAGGCAAAGCAGCAAACCTTGCCTGAAACGGGCCCGGGTGCTGCTTTGCACTTAATTTTTCACACGGTTTAACGCCTTGCTGGGAAGCTTAAGTTGTGCCATTTATAAAATAGGTTTTGGTTTAAATAAAATAAAAATTTGTGTCCCACGCCGGGTAGCAGGGAAAATGGCGCAGGTAAAGTTTATAATCAGGCCGCAGCGCCAGCACCTGCAGTGGAATGGCAAATAGGTCCTCGGTGCGATGGTAGGCGGCAATTTGCAGCTTGGGCTTGCAGCGGCAAATGGTTTTGGCGGCGCCGGCAATGGCCTTGCGCTCCATACCCTCTACATCTATTTTAACGGTTGTTACAGGTTTGGTTTTAAAATAGTCGTCTACCGCAAAGGCGTTAACCGGGGTACCTTTGCCGGCCTTTGCGCTGCCCCGCCCGCCTTTTTGGTTAAAAAGCAAGGGGATGCAGTTTTGGGCGGCGGCCGCGTTTATGCAGGTTACATTTTTAAGCTTTTTGGTGTTTTGCAGCAGTCTTTGGTAGGTTTTAAAAAACGGCTCGGCGGCGCAAATGTGGCGGTAACGGCCGTTAACATCTTTAGCAAACTGCAAAACCGTGTCGCCGTTAAAGGCGCCAAGGTCTAAGTAAACCTCGTTTTTTTGGTAACACAAAATATTTTGTACGGCCTCGGCCGGGCTGGTTTCGCAGCGCAGTAGGTGGCTGCGGTTGCCGGTTGCTTTAAATTTTACAATTTCGGTAAAGCAGCGGCGGGAGGTCTCGTCGGCCAGCAGGCTATAAACCTTTTGCAGCTGCGGCAGGTGGCGGCGGTAAAAATCCTCATCAAAATAATGGTTGCCGTACACCGGCACATCGGGCACATAAAATTCGTTTTCGCTTGCAATGCGGTTAATATTTTGCCAAACCTGCGGCCGGTTGGAGCCAAAGCAAAGCAGCACAACCATGGGGCTAAATTGCGCTTTGGCGGTTTCGTAATTCGTAACTTGCAGCCCGTGGAACTGTTTGTTTCGCACAAATTCGCTGCTGGCAAAAACGCCGGCCGGCGTTCGGCCGTACTGCTGCAGCCGCTCAAAAATCATATCTGCCCCGTTGCCAATGCCATAAAGCACAATGGGCTTTGGGTTTTTCTGTAGCTTTTTAAATAAAAAATCCATTTTGTACGCTGCCTTGTTTTCATTTTTACACCGTAATTAAAATTGGGTGGGCTTACTCAATTGGGAAAAGGGAAAACCTTAACCGGGGGGTGGAGTTACCCCCCCGCCGAAAAAAGAGCCCGCCCTGCCTTAACAATTGGGCTCATTCTTGCCGCGGTAGTAATTTTTACTTTTGCCTCAGTGGCTGGGTTTGGCGTTTACCTTGGCGGCCAGAATGTAAACCCTTGCTTTAACCGGCCGGTGTAGTTCGGCTTCCCAATAATCTTACCACTCGGCCCCTAAAATAGCAAGCACCAACCGTTTAATTTTTGCATAAACTGGCTTGTAATAACTTAACCGCAGTACACCCGTTAAGGCCCTGCTTTTAAGGCGGCTTTTAGGGCAAGCCAAAGTTTATACGGGTAAATTTAAAAATTTTGAAACTTTGCCCTTTAAAATGTGTTTTAAAGGCTGTTTTTTACAAGGCCGGTTTGGGGTACGGCGGTTAGACGGGCGGTGGTAAATTTGGTAAAAACTTTAGCAGAATTAAAACCCGGGCAGCGCGGCAGGGTTACGGGCTTAAAGCAGGCCGGCGTTTTGCAGCGGCGCCTGCGGGATATTGGTTTAATAGAGGGCACCCTGGTAACCTGCGAGCTGCAGCGGCAAAGCGGCGGTATTTCGGCTTTTAAAATTCGCGGCGCATTAATTGCGCTGCGCCGGGCCGACAGCAAAAACATTACCGTTAGCGCCCCCTTGGAAACGGCAGGCGATGAGCATGGGCTTAACGGCTGACTCGGTTGGCACCGGAGCCGCTTTGCACGAATTTAAAGGGGAGCGGCTGTGCCTTACCGATAAAATGATTGCCTTTGCCGGCAACCCTAATGTTGGCAAAAGCACATTATTTAACCGGTTGACCGGCATGAACCAGCACACCGGGAACTGGGCCGGCAAAACCGTTTGCAACGCGGTGGGTCGGTGTAAAGAAAACGACGATTTGGTTTTGGTAGATCTGCCCGGCACCTACTCGCTGCTTTGCACCTCGCACGAGGAGGCCGTAGCGCGGGACTACCTTTGCTTTGGCCGGCCGGACGCCGTGGTAGTTGTTTGTGACGCAGCCTGCCTGGAGCGCAATTTAAACCTGGTGCTGCAGGTGTTGGAAATTAGCAGCAAGGTTGTGGTGTGCGTTAATTTGTTAGACGAAGCAAAAAAGCGGGGCGTTACGGTGCGGTTAAAGGCGCTCTCTAAAAAGCTGGGGGTGCCGGTGGTTGGCACGGTTGCCAAAACCGGCCGCGGAATTAAAGAACTTGTTGCGGCAGTTGAAAAAACAGTAGCGGCGCCCGAAAGCCCCGGCTTTAAGGTGCCGTACCCCAAAATGGTAGAGCAGGCAGTAACACAGCTGCAAAAGCTGCCGTTGCCAAGCCTTTTGCCCGGGCGATTTTTAGCCCTAAAGCTGTTAGAGCAAGACCCATTAATGTTAGAAAGCTTAAAGCAAAACGGCGGGGCAGATTGCTTTAAGGGCAAAACGCAGGCCGCGGTTTTAAACACCTTAAACAAGCTGCAAGAGCAGGGCTGCACAAAATGCCAACTGCAAAAATACATAGCTTCGGCGCCGGTGCTAACGGCGGAGGAGCTGTGTGACGGCAGCGTAATTGGCCGGGCCGAAACACCGCGCGACAAACGAACAAACCGGTTAGACCGCTTTTTAACCGGGCGTTTTACCGGCGGGGTTTGCATGGCGCTGTTGCTTTTGCTGGTGCTTTGGCTTACAATTACCGGGGCCAATTACCCCTCAAACCTGCTGTGGCAGCTGTTTGCTAAAATAGAGGTTTGGTTAACCGGCTTTGCCGGCGCGCTAGGGGCGCCGCTTTGGCTTAGCAATTTGCTTATTGGCGGCGTGTACCGCACGGTAACCTGGATTATTTCGGTTATGCTGCCGCCTATGGCAATTTTCTTTCCCTTATTTACGCTGCTGGAGGATGTTGGCTACCTGCCGCGTATTGCCTTTAATTTAGACGGCGTTTTTTCGCGCTGTGCCGCCTGCGGAAAACAGGCGCTAACTACCTGCATGGGCTTTGGCTGCAACGCTGCCGGCGTTACCGGCTGCCGTATTATAGATTCCCCGCGGGAGCGGCTAATTGCGGTTTTAACCAACAGCTTTGTGCCCTGCAACGGCCGTTTTCCTGCTTTAATTGCCTTAATAACAATGTTTTTTACGGTAAGCGGCGGGTTTAGCGGGCTGGTTTCGGCCTTGGTGCTAACGGCGGTAATTTTGGTTGGCCTTGGGCTAACGCTGCTTTATTCTAAGCTGCTTTCGGTTACGCTGTTAAAGGGGCAGCCCTCCTCGTTTTTATTAGAGCTGCCGCCTTACCGCCGGCCCAAGCTGGGCAGCATTATTGTGCGCTCGGTGCTGGACCGAACAGTATTTGTGCTGGGGCGCGCCGTGGCAGTGGCCGCGCCGGCCGGGCTGATCATTTGGCTGCTGGCTAATGTGCGGGTGGGCGGTGCCAGCCTGCTTGCCTACTGCCGCAGCTTTTTAGACCCGTTTGGGCAATTACTGGGCTTAGACGGCGCCATTTTGCTGGGGTTTATTTTAGGCTTTCCGGCAAACGAAATTGTTATTCCTTTAATTATGATGATTTATTTGCAGCAGGGAACTTTGGCCGAGTACGCCAGCCTTGCAGCGCTAAAAGCGCTGTTTGTGCAAAACAACTGGACGGTGGTTACCGCCCTTTGCACCACGGTGTTTATGCTGCTGCACTGGCCTTGCTCTACCACACTGCTAACCATTAAAAAAGAAACCGGTAGCCTAAAGTGGGCCGCGGTGGCCTTTTTGCTGCCAACCGCAACGGGAATGTTGCTGTGCTTTACCATTAACCTGGTATTTAAACTGTTTGTTTAGAAAGGCCGGTAGAAAGATGGAACAATTTTTTATTGCGACCGGAACAATAACCTACGCCATGAAAGGGCGGGATGTTTTGCGCCGGGGCGGGTTTTCGGCGGAGCTGAAACGCCTTTCGGGGGATATTAAAGGGTTTGGCTGCGGTTACGGCATTACTGCGCGCGGCGACCGCGAAAAAATAGTGCGGCTGCTGGAGGAAAACGGTGTGCGCTATTTGCGTGTTTTGCCCCAGTAGGCGTGCTTTAATAAAACCAAAAAGGGTAGGTGAGAAAAGTGATTTATTTAGATAACGCTGCCACAACCGGAAAAAAGCCGCCGCAGGTAATTCGCGCAGTAGAACGCGCCTTGCAGCTTTATTCGGCAAACCCGGGCAGGGGCGGGCACGCGGCCTCGGTACGGGCGGGGGAGATGGTTTACGAAACCCGCAAAAAGGTTGCCGAATTTTTTGCCGCCCCGGGGGAGGACAGGGTTGTTTTTACCTCGGGCTGTACGGCGGCGCTGAACATGGCGTTAAAGGGAAATTTAAAAAAGGGCGACCACTGTATTCTTTCCTCCTTAGAGCACAACGCCGTAACCCGACCGGCCTACGCTTTGCAAAAAATGGGCGTAGAGGTTGAGGTGGCCGAGGTAATTTTCGGCGACAGCGAAGCTACGCTGCGCGCCTTTGAGCATTTGCTGCGCCCTAACACCCGCTTAATTGCCTGCACCCATTCCTCCAATGTAACGGGCGAGGTTTTGCCTGTTGCAAAACTGGGGGCGCTTTGCCACAAAAACAACATTATTTTTGTAGTCGACGCGGCTCAAACGGCCGGCATTTTGCCTATTAATATGCAGCAAATGCAAATAGATTACCTTTGCATTGCCCCGCACAAGGGCCTGTACGCCCCAATGGGCGTTGGGGTATTAATTGCGCGCCAACCGCCGCCGTTCACTATTTTAGAGGGGGGAACCGGTGTTGCTTCGGCCATGCCAACGCAGCCGTTAGAGCTGCCGGAGCGGCTAGAGCCGGGCACGGTTAATTTGCCCGGTATTGCCGGGGTTGGCGCCGGACTGGGGTATGTGCAGCAGGTGGGGCCCGAGCGCCTGTACAGCCACGAGCTAAAGCTTTTGCAGCAGCTTTACGCCGGCCTTTCGCAAATGGGCGGGGTACAGCTTTATACCCCGCCGCCTACGGCCGGGTTTTACACCCCGGTGTTAAGCTTTAACCTGCGCGGTAAAAATTCTAACGATGTTGCCGCCGCGCTGAATAACGCTGGCATTTGCGTGCGCGGCGGACTACATTGCGCCCCCAGCGCGCACAAACGGCTTGGCACGCTGGAGGTTGGCACCGTACGGGTAAGCCCGGCCGGGTTTAATACCGCGCGGGAGGTTGAGCAGCTGCTTTTTACGGTGAAACGGTTGGCTGCCGGCGGGCGCCGGGTGTAAATTAAAAAGCGGGAATAAAACAGGTAAAATTGTGGGATAGACAATTGCGCCGGCCTGTGTTATAATATTCTTGCAATATTTTACACAGGAAGGGGAAGTTAAAAAATGAATATTGAAAAAGCTTACGAATTAGCCAAAGAGCAGTATGCCGCCATTGGGGTAGATACCGACGCTGTGTTAGAGCAGCTGCAAAAAGCGGTTATTTCTATGCACTGCTGGCAAGGGGACGATGTTGGAGGCTTTTTGTTTAAGGATATTGCCCTTAGCGGCGGTATTCAAACAACCGGCAATTACCCCGGCAAGGCCAACTCCGCCGAGGAGCTGCGGGCCGATATTAACAAGGCTATGTCTTTAATTCCGGGCCGGCAAAAATTAAATTTGCACGCCATTTACGCCGACACCACCGAAAAGGTGGATTTAGACGCCTTAGAGCCGCACCATTTTGAATCTTGGGTGCAGTGGGCCAAGGAGCAAAAAACGGGGTTGGATTTTAACCCAACCTGCTTTAGCCACCCCATGGCCGATTCCGGATTTACCATTAGCAGCGCCGACAAGGCCGTGCGTGATTTTTGGATTCGCCACTGCAAGCAAAGCCGTAAAATTGCCAACTATTTTGGCGAGCAGCTGGGCGAAACCGCGGTAACCAACTTCTGGTTCCCCGACGGATATAAAGATATTCCAATAGACCGCGAGGCGCCGCGCTACCGCATGATGACGGCGCTGGACGAGGTTTTTGCCGATCAGTATGACGAGAAAAATACCCGTGACGCCTTAGAAAGCAAGGTGTTTGGTATTGGGGCCGAAAGCTACACCGTAGGCTCTAACGAATTTTGCCTGGGCTACGCCGTATCTCGCCGTAAAATGTATTGCTTAGACGCCGGGCATTTTCACCCCACCGAGGTGATCTCCGACAAAATCCCCTCTACTCTATTGTTTACCGACCGTTTGCTGCTGCATGTAAGCCGCCCCGTTCGGTGGGACAGTGACCATGTAGTGATTATGGACGATGAGCTGCTGGCCATTGCACAGTCTTTGGTTCGCACCGGGCTGATTGACCGCACCTACATTGGGTTAGACTTTTTTGACGCCAGCATTAACCGCATTGCCGCTTGGGTTATTGGCACCAGAAATATGCAAAAGGCGTTGCTCCGCGCCATGTTAGAGCCAACCGAGGCTTTGAAAAAAATTGAGTTAGAGGGCGACTACACTGCCCGCCTTGCCTTGACCGAGGAATACAAAACCTACCCCTTTGGCGCCGTGTGGGATTATTTTTGCTTTAAAAATAATGTTCCGGTTCAGGCCAACTGGCTGGCCGAGGTGCGCCGCTACGAAAAAGAGGTTTTAGCAAAACGCGGGTAAGCCCAAATTTTTTGTAAGAATAAAAGCAGCTGCAAAAGCTTTAAGCCTTTGCAGCTGCTTTTTTTGCGCCGTTTTTAAAGGTTACCTATTTTAAAAACCTTTTAATTTTACAAATGCCGTTTGGGCTCGGCGTACTTTAATAAAGCCGAGCGCAGTGCCGTAAAGTAATTGGTGTTTACGCTGTACAAAACAATGCGGCCCCGGTTGCGCGTTTTTAAAATGCCGGACTTGATCATTAAGGAAAGATGGTAGTAGGTGTTGGTGCCGGAAAAGCCGAATTTTTGCTCCACCTCGCGAATTGTAACCTCACCGTATTCTAAAATATAATTTAAAATTTTTACCCGGTTTGGCTCCGAAACCGCCGAGCCAAAGCTTTCTAAATCCGGGGCTTTGCTTTGTTTTATTAAAAAGTCCATACAATCGATGTAATCACGGCCCAGCATAATTTCACAGGTATTTTCTAAAAACTTAAACTTAATTAGGTTTTTCGAAAAAAGCGCAAACGATACCCGAATGTTCTCAAAATCCGTCATATCCACGCTGGAATCCTTACATTTTTTCAAGTTTTCGGTTACATAATCCAAATCAAAATTCTGCTCCAGCAGGGTCAGGGTCTTTTTTTGCTCCTCGTACTTCATGTTCAGTTCAACATTTTTGGTAATCAGCTCGTACAGCAGGTTGTTTAAGCTTTCCTCCGGGTTAATGTAAAACGAGAACAGCCCGTTTTTAATGGCGTCGCTTAAATCGGCGGTCTGCATCACCTCGTTCAGCTTTTCCAAGCTCACCTTGCCGTTTTCAAAAATGCGCGGAGCGTCGTCTCTAAAATAGTAGTCGGCTAAATTTTTGCTAACCTGATCACTGTTAGAAATTTCCTGCTGCAGCTCCTGAAACCGGTAGTCGCCGTCAAAGCAGCGCACCACAAACGGGTTGTGGTAATAATGCGTCATAAAGCTTAGCTTTCGGGTGCTTAAATCAAAATAAATGCGTAAATTTTCCGACATGGGCGAAAAATCCGATAATAGGTTTTTAAAATAGGCGGTGTCCTCTGGATTTTTAGTGGGAATTGTAAACTCGTTTAGACAGTAAACTTTGTTGTAATGTACAATAAACAGAAAAAATAAGTCGTTCAGGCGCCCCGGTTCTTTGCAAAAAGTAACGGTTTTCACGCAATCATCCCCAAAAAATTTAGTTTAATTAGTAACTATAACCATTGTAACATATATTTTTTTAAAAGTCTACCACCGGCGGCGTATTTTTTGTGTGTTTGCCCTTTTGTGACTTTTTTAAAAGAAAAGCACTTGTGCAGCAGGCGGAATTTGGCAAATTTTAGTAGAAAGAGTTCCCGGGCGTTGCGCCTCTATACAGTTCCAAAATGCAGTGATATAATGACTATAAAGTGGCGAAAAAATGCTGCGAGGAAAAAAACAAAACCACCGGCGAAGTACTGCGGGAGGGGGAGATTATTGACACCGAATTAGAACTGCTGGAGGACTCGAAGGCCAAGCTCAGCTTTATTTTTTACCGGGATGCTTACCCGCGAATTGTGGTAGAAATTAATAAGGCCGGCAAGGTGTACAACAGCTCCGGCACCGAACTAACCCGGATTTCGGAAAGCAAGTACAACCAAATAAAAGCGGCGGCCTCGTTGCAGCAGTCGGCAACGGCCGAAAGCAGCGCAGCCAATTCGGGCGTGGAGGAGGCTAACGAAAAGCCTTCGTGGTACGAGCAGGAGTACACCACCTACCAATACTTAAACGATTTAGGCGAGATTGAAACCCTGTTTGCCACCGGAAAAAGGGAGGCGGCTATTCAAAAATTTAACGCCAGCGTGGTGGCCGGGATAAAAGAAAAGGTGCCAAAACTAATTCAAAAGCGCGAATATTGGCTGGCGCAAAATTATTTGGCAATGTTCCAAAAAAAGTACCCCAATACCAGCGGGTGTAGTTATCCTTTTACGTTCCAATATTTACAGGAAAACTATGTAAATAAAACCTCGCGCATTCGCATTAGCAATGGCATTGACGCGTTGGTTTACCCCTATTACAACCAAATTTCGGCGGCCGCCCGGGCCGATACGGTAGCCATTTCTAAGGAGGCAGCCGTTTACAAGGTAAACGAGGCCCTCATTCAAAACCATTACCCAACCGTTACAGGGCTGCGCTCGGTTTCAAACGAGTATATGTATTTAACCGATATTGTAGAAAATTACGAATCGGTATTGTTCTTTATTGTAAACCCTTACACTGCCGCGGTTATAACGCTGCCGGCTAATTACTTTTTTACCGACGGCGTGTATATTCCGCCGGCCAATTAAACGGTTAAACTGTTTTGTGCGCCCGGCCGGCAAAGGCGGGCTTAGCTTTAAGCCCAACAACCCGTAGCACGCGGCCGGCCCGGCTAAAAGGGCAAAATTTACGGTAATAAGGAGGTGTTTTAAATGAGCTTAATTGCGCTTATTTGTACTGTTGTAAGCTACCTGCTTTTCTTTATTTTTGATTTAACGGTACTGCCGTTTGCAATTTTAATTGCCGGAGCCGTAATAGGGGCAATAGACCTGATTCAGTTCTACGGCAAAGAAAAGCCAATTTTTGAGGACTTTGTAAAAGACGCTTTTAGAGAGCACTTTGGCAGTTCTATTTCGGTGGTAGCAATTTTAGGGCTAATTATTATTGCAATATTTTATTAAAAGAGGAGCAGAAAAATGGCATTCAACGACTTTTTAAAAAAAGCTAAGGAAACGGCAGCCAACGCGGCAAGCAGCGCCAAAAACGCTGCCGAGGCAGCCAAAACTAAGTACAGCGAAAAAAAGCAGCAGCTGGATAGCGACAAGGCTGAAAAGGAGCGCCTGCGGGCCGAAAACCAGGCCAAGGCCGACGCTAAAGCCAATGAGATCGCCCAAAGCATTGCAGCGGCCGGGGGCGGCGCATTTGCTTTTGAAAGCCGCGAGCTTTTAACCTTTACCGCCGATTATTACGATAAGCTTTACCTGCCGGCACACAGCGTTTCCGCCAGTAAATTAATTTATCATCCGCTGGATAAAAAATTGAACAAGTATGCGCAAAAGGATTTTGCCAATTACAACGCCGAAAGCGAAACGCCGGTTTTTATGATATTGGGCAAGGGTCAGCAAAAGGTTTTTCTTTCTACCAAGGCGCTTTATTTTAAAAAAGCTTACAATGAAGAAAGCGGCTTTTTTAGCATAGGCGCTGTTCCTATTGAAAAAATTGAAACCCTAACCTACGAAAATAGCAACGAAAGCTACATTTTTAAATGCAACGGTGTGGAACTGTTAAACACCAAGTACGGGTTTGAGCTGGATATTGAGGCGTTTGCCGATTATTTTGCGCGCATTAAAAACCGCGATTTTACCATTACCAACGAGCAGATCGACGCGCTGATTAAAAATAAAATCGGCGATAAAATTTTGGCCATTGTTCGGGAATATGCTTACGAGGATGAGCTGCTGCTTTATTTTGCCTGGGGCTGCGATTCGTTAACCGCGAAAGACTTTGTTGTTTGCACCGACAAACAAATGGTGGTGTTAGACCGCGAGGCCTTTGGGCTAACCAAAAATGTTAAGCAGTTTTATTACGAGGATGTTACCTCTATGGCAACGCTGCAAAACACCAACGGGCTGTTAGATTTAGCGTTAACGGCCGCCTTAAGCCTTTGCGACCTTGAAATTTCGGTTGCCGGCGCCAAGGAAACGCTAAAGACCCTTTACACCTACGAGGCCGAAAAGGCCGTTAAGGTTTACCGCGAATGTAGACGCAGCATAAAGGAAAAAGATAAAAACCCCGTTGTGGTGCAGCAAGCCGCACCGGCGGCCGACGACCCCCTTGCGCAGCTTGAAAAGCTGAACAAATTAAAAGAGGCCGGCATTCTTTCCGAGGAGGAATTTAACGCCAAAAAGGCCGATTTATTAGCCAAGCTTTAAAACCAAAAGACCCGCCGGCGGGGCGCGCTTTCCTGCGGGGCATTGTGCTTTCGGTTGTGTGCTGGGCGTTCTTATTACCGCGCCGTTGGGTGCACTTGAAATAAATCTAAGCTGCAAAAAACTGCTTGCATTGCAGCGGTAAATAATTTGGCAAACAACAAAAAGGCTGCGGCTTGCAGGCAGCTTTGCCGTTAAAAGCCGTGTAGGCCCCGGTGCGGCCAAAAGCCGCATTGGGGGCCCGTGTGTTTACCGGTCAAATTCCGGGTTAAAGGCGTAAAAGTTTTTGCTGTTCAGGCGGTCGGTTGCAAGCCGCAGCCCCTCGCCAAAGCGTTGGTAATGCACAACCTCGCGCTGGCGTAAAAATTTAATCACATCGCGCACATCCGGGTCGTCGCACAGCCGCAAAATGTTGTCGTAGGTTGCCCTGGCCTTTTGCTCTGCTGCCAAGTCCTCGTGCAGGTCGGCTAACAAGTCGCCCTTGGATTGCATTTGCGCTGCTGAGTAGGGGTAGCCGGAGGCCGAAACCGGGAAAATGCCGGTTGTGTGGTCTACAAAATAGGTGTCAAAGCCCGATTTTTTAATTTCCTCAATGGTCAGATTGCGCGTTAATTGGTACACCAATGCACCAACCATTTCTAAATGGGCCAATTCCTCGGTTCCTACCTCTGTTTCAAAAATGAACCGAAATATTTATAAACCGCAGTTTTTAGGGTTTCCTATATCTACAATAAAAACGCGGGATAAAGTAAGCCGATACGGTACGGAAAATGATTTTGATTATTCGGACAAGCCTGCTTTTAAAAAACGGGGTAAGGCATTAACTGTTGCCATATTTGCTTCTGTGCCGAAAATGTATTAGCATTTCCGTATATAAAAATATCGGTTCATAGAGAATTTGCAAAATTACATATTAAAATTATAAGTTCCACGGCTTAAGGGTCGTGGAATTTTTGTTTTAGAAATCATCAGGAATGACGGGCGCCAAATTTTGCGTAACAGTTAAAACTGTCGAAATACGCGCTGCACGCTTTGCGGCGTGCGGCGTATTTCTGTACGCAAAATAGGGCGCCCGTCACACTTTTAAAATGCAAGAATTTTAAAAGGAATTGTTCTTTTGCATATTCCCATATGAGAAATTATAATTAGGAGTAAATTGGGAATGAACGAGGTAATTAAAATGGATGAAATAAAGCCCGAACAGCTGCAAAGTGTTTATGCCGAGCTGTGCAGCATTGTCGGTCTTGAAAATGTATTGCAAATTTATTCGGCGTACAAGGGGCAGCAGGTGTCATTTCCTCAAAGGCTGTTTTCTAAAGAATACATAACAAAGCAGATTATGAAGGAATACAGCAACGGGAAAAGCACGGCTGAAATTTCAAAAAAATACTCTTATTCAACCCGTTGGGTCAATAAGATAATATGCCAAAACAGTCAAGGCGTTTCAAAACATACCAAGGATGTTTTTTAAAATATGCACGCTAATACAAATAACAAGAAAAGGACAATTTAACGGAGGGGTTATTTTATGGATAGTAAAAAATCAGATTTAGCAGTTGATGACACTGACACCTATTATGATGAATTCTATAGTGATATAACCGACACATCAAAAAAATTCATTTTTCCTCTTTCACAAAATGGACGCATTGCCGCTGGAGATATTAGTCGGATTGTTCCGGACGGTATTCAAACACTTATAATTCCTAACGGATACATTTATATAGGTTCGGAGGCTTTTTCGGAATTAGATTTTGAAGAAATAATACTGCCAAACAGCGTATTATCAATAGATGAATATGCATTTAATTGTTGTAAAAAATTAAGAAAAATCGTATTGCCGCAACAATTAAATACGATAGGCGAATATTGCTTTTGTGATTGTGAAAATTTACAAGAAATAGTTCTTCCGGAAACCTTAACGAAAATTCCAAACGGTTGTTTTGCTAATTGCAAATCGTTGCGTAGAATTAAAATATCAAGTAATGTTAATTATTTGGGGGAATTGTGTTTTTATCATTGTGAAAGTTTAGAAGATTTTGTTATTCCAAACACTGTTTCAGTAATTCCTAAGGGTGCATTTTTCCACTGCAAATCACTGCATAGCATAAATTTATCAAGTAATATCAAGGAGCTTGATGTAGAGTGCTTTTGTGGCTGCTCAAACCTAAAAGAAATAATAATACCAAATTCCGTTACAGAAATACCGGACGGAGCTTTTGCAGAGTGTAAATCATTGCGTAACATAGAGCTGCCAAGTAATATTAATGAATTCGGTGAAGAGTGTTTTTGCGGCTGTGAAAATTTGGAGGAAATAATTATCCCCAATACTGTTACAAAAATTCCGGATAAAGCCTTTTCCGGCTGTAAATCGTTGCGTAGTATAAAATTTTCAAGCAATATTAATGAACTTGGAAAAGGTTGTTTCTATAATTGCAAAAAGCTGAAAGAAATAATTATACCAAATACGATTACAGCTATTCCAATGTATGCTTTTTATGGCTGTAAATCTTTAAAAGAAATGCGACTTCCAAGCAGTATTACTGAAATAGGGGCAGGTGCATACGGCGAATGTGTCAATTTAGAAAAATTTGTTGCCTACGGTTCAATTGAAGATATAAAAGAGAATACATTTTATGGTTGTACTTCTTTAACCGAGGTGCAGTTTTATTATCCGCCGTTGAAAATGCATTATACCGCCTTTGATAATTCATCTTACAATATGAAAAAGCATTATTGTAAATGCAAAGTCTATGGAAAGAAAAGGGATATAGCAGAGAGAGTATACAATCTTTTATCTGAAGGTTTACCTAAAATCAAAGCAATCTTCGATGAAGATTCCAAGCAAACTTTTCCTAAAAGACTGCGTCTGGCAAAACAAATTGTGAATAACCCTTCGGCATATACAGCTGAACAGGTTAAAATAGCTAAGGCTTTTATAAAAAAATACAAACTGGCAAAACAAATTGTAGACAACCCTTCGGCATACACAGACGAACAGGTTGAGGAGGCTCAGGATTTTATAAGAAAATACGAAGGGGAAAATAGAAAGGATGAGTAAAATGAAGGTGAATAGTGAAAGGGGGTGAAACCATGTACTTAACATCACGCTCTAAAAGCACCAGAATTTGTGCCACCTGCCAGTTTTGGAATGGCTGCAGTGTGCGAGTTAAAAATCCATATTCTATTGAATTTGACCTTAGGGAAAGAGCAATGTGCAATAGAAAAGGTCGTGAATGTCCCTCCACAAGAACTGCTTGCAGTGAATATGAAATTAGATACGATTTTTAACATTAGCTAAGTGAAACAGCGCTTATCATTCGTAAAAGAATGGTAAGCGTTGTTTTTATATGAGAGGTGATTTGATAATATGAGATATTTTATAATTGGATTTTTCGGCACAATGGCAATACTCTGCCTAACCAACAATAGAAAGAGGGAAAAATAATGATTATGGCACTAACGGTTTCAACAATTTGTGTTGAAAGTCTTTTAGAGGGCAGTATACTTGCAATGTATATTTACTCTACGGGTAAGAAGCCTAAAAGGTCGGTGTTAAAATGATAGCTATAACAAAAATATCCGACCTTGAAAAAGTTAAAAACAAGGCAATTAAAGAAAAAATAAAGAATTTGCTTGAACTTTTCCTAAAAGAATACAGCAGCTTTTGCGCCGACGGTGATATTTCACCCATCGGCGCAATTCTCGTTTTAGAGGACAGTAAAGATTGGATGTGTATAGAAAAGTACGGAATAACCGCGCCAAGTAAAAAAGATGATTTTGAATGGATAGATATTTTTTCACACAATTATACGATTGGAGCTGTTGTTGTAGACAATGACAGAAGCCTGAACATTATAGGAAGAAACGAATTATTTAATAAATATACGGAGGAAAGATAAATGAATAAGGAATTGACAGAAAGAATAAGCAATATTAAAACAACTGCGGTGTTCAATAAATCGGGTGATGAACGCTATTTGCTCAAAATGGAATGGGATTCTGAAAAGAAATCCGCCGCAATTATAATGACATTTCCATCCAGCGCCGATGAATTGATATTAGACCAAACTACAATGCTGTGCAGAAACGGTGCAGTAAAGAACGGTTTCGGCAGTATTTCAATAATAAATTTGACTTCTTCAATCTTTGGGGATAATCAAAAATCAAATAAGCAAAACACAGAAATGGTTTTAACAGAATGTGAGAAATGCGATATTATTTTGATGTGCTTTGGTCGCGGTACAGGGTTTCAAGAGGAAAAAAGCGTCATACTGCAAAAATTGCAGCCGTATAAAGATAAACTATATACCCTAATAGACAGGCGCGGGTTGCCGTACAGTCATCCTCTTTCCCCTCTTGCTAATCAGTTTAAAATTTCAAAGCTTGAATAAATTGAAAAAGTCAATGAATTTAATCCGGAGTGTGTATTTATCGACACGCTCCGGATTTTCGGATTATCGGGAAATTTCTTTTTTCAACAATACTTTTCAGCTTGAAAAGAATCCGATTTTTGTCCGATAGACAAGATTGAACGGTAATTTCCGTGTTTCATAAAAAAATTTTAAAAATTTTTTTGCACCTTTAAATTTTCACCGTGACAAGGGTTGCCCTTTAACGCGCCCAGAGGTGGGGTCACAAGGCGTTGTTTTAGGCTTGAATAATGTAACTTAGGCTCAAAATAATTTCAAAAAAAACATTGACAAAAGGAAAAAGAGGGAGTATGATTAACGCAGATACGGCGATTACATAAGGCTTAGCGGTAATGAAACGCTAACACAAAATAATATTTCACACGCCGTATCAAAATACCGGTTTTTTGAATTGGTATTGAAATAGTGGAGTATTATTAGCCTAACCTTTGTGTAGGCTTATTTGTGTTGTTTTAGACCGTCATCTTTATGGCGGTCTTTTTCTTTTGCCTACTGGTTTTATGTAATTTAAAATAAAGGAATGGTAAAAAATTATGTCAATCGTTAATATTTATTCGCCGGAGAATTATATGACCGAATTCGGAAATCATTCGTTGTCAGAAAATGTTTACAACAATTTTTTGGGGCAATCCAAAAACGGGTTTCTTGCTACCGATAAGTTCATTGGTAAGCTTAATAAATCCGATAATGGTTATAACCTGTTGGTATTTTCTACGAGGCTTGAGATAACCGAAAAAATTAAAGATATTGATACGCAAACCGTAAAGGTTCGGTTGCGCTATTTTGACGGCAAAAGTATTGCAGAGAGAATTTTTGCAAGTGATATTTTTACAAGAGCCGGAACAAAAACTCTTTGTGATTATGGTATTCGTTTTTTAGAAACCCGAGTAGGAACCCTAATTGAATATCTTGCAATATTAGATTCACAGTCACCTTTAAGGCTGTCATTTTCAAGGCTTGGGTTTGATAGCAAGGGCGAGTATTTCAAAGGCTACAAAGCAATTGGAGCAACGGAACCCATGCAATATTCCGGCGAGCTGAAAATAGCCCCGAAAGGCAGCCTTGATGTTTGGAAAGCAATGGTTGAAAAAGATGTATTAAACAGTGTACCCCTAACCTTTGTGTTATGCTGCGGTTTTGCAAGTCCCATATTACAGCTGCTTAATTTTAAAAACGATTTAGGCTCAATTTTCTTTAACCTTGCAAACAAGAGCTCAACAGGTAAAACTACTGCCGAAATGCTTGCGGTTTCGGCGTTCTCAAACCCCAATATGAATAGCGGAACGCTGATATCCTTTAACGGAACGGAGCAGTCCATTCTTGAATTCATCAGCAATTGTCAAGGATTTACGGTTGCATTGGATGAATACGGAATGTCATTACTTAAAAATCCATCGCAATTTTTTTACTCTGTTTGTTCGGGTCGCGGTAAAATGCGATTGAGTCCGGAAGCAAAGCAACGCGAGGTTAAAAAATATTCATCGGTAATTTTAAGCTCGGCTGAATTTCAACTATTAGACAGCGGTTCGCCGGATGGCGTGAGGGCAAGAATGTTTGAACTGAAGGACGCCCTGACAAGCTCTGCCGAACAGGCAGACAACATAAAGCGCACCGTAAAGGAAAATTATGCGGTTGCCTGTGAGCCGTTTATCCTGTTTCTTTTAACAAAGCGTGATGTTATTCAAGAGGAATACGCCGAAGAAATATCAAGGCTGTTAAAAATATCAAACGGCTGCGGTGAGCTTACAAAAAGAATTTTCAGCAAATTTGCGGTTATTACACTTACGGCAGAATATATAAAACAGGCGTTAAGTTTAAACATAAATGTTGATTCATTAAGAACATACGCCGCAAATTTAGAGAAACAAACACGGGATGAAAAAACGCCCGAGCAGCATTTGTTGGAGGTTATACAGGAGGATGTAATGCTGCGTAACAGCAGATATTCCTTTGATAAAACATATACCGCAAACAAAGGCTACGGGTTGGTATTAAAGGAAAAAGGATTTATAGAATATTATATTACCAAACCGATTTTCAAAGAATTGTGCCTAAAAAATAAAATTCAAAATTATAACGCAATTCTCGAAAAATTAAAAAACGACAACATTTTAATTTGCGAAGGTGATAGAAAAACCATTCGTAAGGTTGTTGTCACCGGAATGAACAAACAAGTTTGCTATGGTTTTCGTGTTCCTGATGATTCAAAGCCTGAAAAACTCGAGGCTCCTAAAAAGACCGAGCAATGCAGGAGCATTAAAATAAAAGAAAATTCATCATCATTACCGTTAAATCTTGAAGATTTTAACGATGATGATATAGACCTTGAATTAAATCCGGAATTGTTTTCGTAAAAAAACAGGACTTCCTGTTTTTAATATAAGCCCTTAAACGGGCAAAATTTAAGAAAGGAGCCGTAATTATGGCTGTTGTTAACTTTACGCCGCAAAGGTTTATAAAATATTTAGAGGAAGGAGAATACCAAGGTGTCTTGCGGGAGCTTTCATATAATGAATACGAAGATAATGAATCCCCAAATAATGAAATCAAAAAAATATTTTGGTTTAGAATTGAAGTAAACGGTGAACTTTTTTGCTCAATGCTTTCAATTAAAAGCAGAGCGTTGAATGAATTTGCATTTAGCTGCCTTAATGAGGAAGGGCAATTTGATACCGATATTGCATTAAATAAAAGCGATAAATTTTCGGTAATGAATAGAGCCGGAAAAGAATATTCAAGAATTTCAAAAATTGAAATTCTTAAGTGAAATTTAAAAGAATCATTTAATAGATTTCTAATTATCTCTTTAGATGTTCTTATATGCCGGTATAGCCCGTTACTTCGGGCTTTTCCGGCACTTTTCATATCGGAAGAACCTCACAAATCTTTTTATTACCCCTCATGTTTTCACTCTCAAAAGTAGTAAAAGCAGTAGTAAATTCTGCGTACTACTTATGCCGCCTTGGTTTCCTCGGCGCTTTCCGCCGCAGGCTCCGGCTTGGCCTCTACGGTGGTTTTTGCCTTGGCTTGCAGCCGTTCCATTTCCTCCTGTGCGGAATGGAAAGTAGCGTGGGCGTAATAGTTCAGCGTCATTACAATGTTGGCGTGTCCCATGATGTACTGCAATGCCTTGGGGTTCATGCCCGCGTTTGCCATTCTGGTACAGAATGTATGCCGCATGGTGTGCGGCGTCATCACATCGGGCAGCGGCTCCTTGTGGCACTTGTTGTACTTCTTGGCAAGGCACTTGAACATGGCGTCATAGTTGACGGCGGTTTTGGGCAGGCCGTCCCGGTTCAGGAACAGGAAGTCCTTATAACCATCAACCTCAATGCACCTGCCGTCCCTGCGCTTCTTCAACACGCGCTCAAACGCTTCATAGGCGGCTGCGCTCATCGGCACTTGACGGAATCCGCTTTCTGTTTTTGGCGCTTCGATATAGTAGCCGTCCTCGGTGCTTCTCAAAAGCTGGTGGTCTACATTCACAAAGCGCTTTTCAAAATTCAGGTCAGCGGGCGTCAGGCCGCAGAGTTCGGAAATGCGAAGCCCGGTTTCCAGCAGGATCACCACCTCGTCATAATACTTGGCATAGACGGGATCGTTCTGCATGAAATCCAAAAGCTCGTTTTCCTGTGTAGGGGTAAGCGGCACCTTTGGTACGGTATCGTCGTTGATAACCTCATTGATCTGGAAGTCAAAGGGATTCTTGCGGAGGCAGTCGTCCTGTACGGCCATATAAAAGATGGCTTTTAAGGAACGCTTGCTGTTGCAGATGGTGTTGTAGGCAACGCCCTTTTCCTGCATACGCAAGGCCCATTCTTTCGCGTCGGACAGCTTCACGCTGTCAATGCTGGCCGCGCCCAGCTTATCTTCGGACAGAAGTTTCATCAACTGCTGGCGGCTCTTTTGGGTTCCTTTCCGCACATTCCCGCGCTGCCGGGTGTACTTTTCATAAAGCTGGCATACGGTCATTTTCTTGCCGATGGTGTCGATCCCGTCGTCAAGGTCTTTCTGTATCTGCTTGATCTTCTCGCGCAGGGAAAGACAGGGCCGCTTCCCGGCAGGTACTTTGTCGGTGGGTACTAACTTCCATGAGTAAACAAACTGGGGTTCTCCAAAGGTGTCAATGTATTTGTAAGCGTATCTTCCATCTGATCGCTGGCTCTCTCCAGACTTCAAAAGGCGGCCTTTGTTGTCCCGTCTTTTTTCATCTCGTTCTTTTCTTGGCATTTCGTCATGCTCCTTTCCATGACGGAAAGAGCCTTGACACACTTATAACCTATTATAACACGCGCAAGGCCCTTTTTCACTATATTGTGTCAAGGGAATCAATGATTTTTTCAAACTGCTTCCGCTTGATCTGGATGCGGTTGCCGTTCAGGATCACCCAGCCAGCGGTGGGGTTTTCCTCGGCAAGCCGACGCAGTTTGTTTTCCCCGATCCGAAAATATTTGGACGCTTCCTCAATGGTAAGCGTGTATTTTTCCCAAATAGGCACATCGTTATTACTCATAACATGGCCCCCTTTCTTTTCAAAACAAAGGTTGTTTTTTGTGAAAGTGGGCAGAAAATAACGGACGGCTGCTGGCACAGCTCCACGGGAATCTCACCCCCGCGTGGTTCTCACGCGGCCCTGCTCGTTGCCTGCGACGCTTCAAACGCTCGGACTACGACGACAAGGGCGTATCATTGTCCTGCCTGCGCGTCGTCGCCCGCAGGCTGCCACACCTGCTTTACGGCCCGGTAAAATCGCTCCGCTTATCCCGCTGGGGGAAAGCCTCTTGGCGCACCTGCCGCCCGGCTCGGCACAGACAGAATGTATCCGTCTGCCCTATGACGCGCCGCCATTATCCTGCGGGCGTATTTGTCAAGGAGCAAAGGGGCCGCCGGGAAACAGGCAGGCGGGGAAAGGGAAAGCCGCCTGTCTATGGCCGGGGCCTTAACCGTCAGTCGCCAATGGGACTAACGATGGAATGGATCAGCTTGATTTGCAATCGGCGCTTCATATACTCGTCAATGCAGATATGAGGCTGGCCGCTGCCGTCATAGAGCGTCCGGGTACACAGCTTATTGATGTAGCCGTCGTAATGCTGCAAGACACGCTCCACGGCTTCGGCGTTACCGGCGCAGGCCGCGTCGATCACAAAATCAGGCAGAGGGCTTTTGCCCTTGTAACTGGATTGCTTCATCCGCGTTTAACCTCCCTCCGGCATGAACGCCATCAATTTTATACGCAAGTCTTTCAGGGTGCTTGTCCTGTGGCGCTGTACTGCGCTGCGGGACATTCCCATCAGGCGGCCGATTTCTTCGTCAGTCAAATCCAGAACAAAGCGGAGAATCAAAATACTCTGCTCGTCTTTTGGCAGGCTGGCAAACGCCTCGGCCACAAGCTCGTTGTCGATATGTAGGTCATAGCCATGCGAACTGAATGTAAAGCTGTCGCAGGAATACCGATCTACGGTCGAGAGCTTGTCCCAATCAGCCGGGGAAAGAGCGTCCAGCGACACTTCACGGTCGCGGCGGCACTTCATTTCCCGCAGATAATCTATCGCCTCATGGTACAGAACCAGCTTGCAGTAGCGGTCAAACTGGCCCCATTCACCGTATTTGCGGGGGATCGCTTCCATCTTTTCACCCCCTTTCTGTGGGGGATGTGGTGGTTCTCTCCCTTTCCGCCAATAGAGCGAATGGAATCTCTCTGGCTGCCCGCTAAACGCCTCCTTTTTTCACTTTTTTGAAATTTCTTTTTGCGCCGGATAGCAGACCGCAGGAAATAACAAAATTCGCCCGGCAGGTCAAAGACCCACAGGGCGAAACAAAAAGCAATATGTTCTTTTCCTACATGGTATAGTACATACGCACAGCCGCTTGTCCCCGCTGCCGGGGGACGGCTTTTTTTGACAGGCTAACCCCTGTCGGATTTTGTCGAAGTAGTTTTCGTTGCATGGCGGCTCCCTCCTAAAGCCGCCATGCCAGAACACGGTGCAGGGGTCGTCGAAGCAAAAAGAAACGGCGGCCTTGATCTACTCAAAACCGCCGTATCGTCAGTGATACAGGAAAGCGCACGAAATCCTCTGCCCGTCAGCGGTTTTTTTCTTTTCCCCGCTGTGGAGGCAGATGTTTGAATATGTAGGCTCGTTTCATTCCACAAAGAACAGAACCCGCCGGATCAGCTCCGGGATATTGACCGGGGCGGTGATATAGTCGTTCACGCCCTCATGCCGGTATTCATATTCCGTGGCAAGGTCGTTGTTCTCGGTGAGGATAAAGAACGGCAGAGGCCGGACAGGGGGATTCTTCATTTGGAACATCCCCGCCACCCGCCGCAGCGTATGAAACAGCTCCATTGCTGTGCCGTCCGGCAGTTCCACATCACACAAGATCAGGTCTATTTCCTTATCCTCAAAAATCCGGCGCTTGGCCTCCTGTTCGTAGTCGTCCCTGTCATGGCAGGACGCCAGAATAAAGGGCAGCTCCTTGTCTGCGGCCCGCACTTCGTCCAGAAAGTCCATGCCGGAACCGTCCGGCAGGTCGAGATCACAGCAGACCACCAGCGGCATTTCCTCTTGGATGGCGGCCCGCGCTTCTTTTAGAGTGGAAGCCGTTTTTACCGGGTAGCCCCGGTGCTGTAAGTATTTTTGCAGACACCATGTATAGGTGTCGCTGTCGTCAATCAGCAGTATCTTTTTCATGTGTCCTCACCCCCAATATTGATTTACCACAAGCATAAACTACAAATGTTACACAAATGTCCGAGGTGCCTTTGATTTCGACAGAAAAACAGGCTGAATTGTTACAAAGCTCGGACATTTCAAAAATTTCTTTGAGAAATGGCGAAAAAAGCGGGGCAGCACACGCCGCCCCGCCGATCCCATACGGCTATTCCATCGTCCTGATTTGCTCAACAAGAGATTGCTTTTTCAGATTTCCAGTTGTGTAAGAAATCAAGGTGAATTGCACAATCAGCAGGATTGCTAAATATATCAATACGATCAGCCACGGAAATGAATAGTGAAAGTATGGATTCATCGTTTTCACAACTACCTGTACGGATAGGAAGCCCAGTCCAGTCCCTAAAACCAATGTTACCAGCGTAGCAAAAACTGAATACATCAACCCCTCATAGCACAGCATTTTGATAAGCTGCTTTTTACTCAAACCAATCGCCTGTAACATTCCAATTTCTTGCCTGCGGGACAGAAAGTTTGTGATTGTCGTATTGACAAGGTTGATTAAAGAAAAGCACACAACAATAACAGCCACGATCAACAATACCCCGAAAGAAAGTTGTTGAAGTCCGCTATAATAAGTGATACTTTCCTTTATGGTTTCCATAACCAAATCGCTATTTCCGTCTATCAGTTGATTTAATGCAGCTTCAACCGTATCAAATTTTTCCATATCGGTAATTACGGAAATCGTACCGGTGCAATCTATCCCGGTCGCTTCATTCATAAGCTGCTCTGGAAGCGCAAAGCATTTTAAGAAGCCGGAGTAAGAATATTCGTTTACAATGCCCATGACAGTATAGGTCTTTGTGCGAATTTGGCCGGATTCGGTTTTATAGTTCACTTCGACGGTATCACCCAACGCAGCCTCAATATCATAGAGATCGGCACGCTCTTGAAGCAAGACAATTCCATTGCCTGCCACCAGTTCATCATAATCAATGGTGCCTGCAATTCGTTCTTCCTCTAAATTCTGCTGCTCATCCCGGCAAAAGCCCTGAATCCATTTTCCAGAATTACCATTTACAAGATATTCTGCGTCTGTGTAATACCAGCGCTTGATTCCTGTAACCCCATCAATAGATTCTACTGCATTTACAAAATCGGCATTTAGAAAATTCTTTTGCTGCAATCCAGACAAAGAAATACCGGCGGTGTCCCACGATTGATTTGCGTTGAGCTGGATGTTAAATTCACCGACAGGGAACTCCCTGCCTCTTGCCTCTGCAACGCCATCATAGGAAACTAACATTGTCGAAATCAATACAACCAATACTCCGCCGAGTGAAAGAGAAAGTATTGTCAAAGTGGACTTTGCCTTTTGTCTGGACAGATTCATTTTAGCAAGTGAAGCAGGCGTTATTTTACGGTGCAACACAGAACTTTCTTTCATCTTCCCTTGATAATCGGAATATCGCAATGCTTCCAGCGGAGATACTGCCGCAGCTCTTTTTACAGGAGTATGAATGGCAATCATCACAATAATAAATGCAAAAAGGCCAACCCCGACCGTCACACATAAAGTAGTCAGCCAGTACCAACCGGCAGGAATCAGGAAGTACCCAATCACATTTCCAATAACCAGACCAATCGGGATAGCAATGGCAGCAAGTAATTTCCCCTCGCGGTAAACCATCTTTTTGATCTGTCGTTTTGTAGTTCCGATTGTGCGAAGCTGTCCATAGTTACGGATACTGCTTGCTACTGAAATATAAAAAATCGAATAGATCACAATGCCGGAACCAATGAAAGTTACAAAACCAATCAAGAAATAGAACAGCATATCGCTTCCGTGATTTTCGTCCTTTAAGTTAAAATATGTGGAACGGACAATCACATTATCATCGGAAATTTCTAATTGCTGTGCCAGAGTGTTTGCATAGTTGGTGGCTTCTTCCTCGCTCATATTTTGAGCGCCTTTCAGCCCAATGTAATAATCAATCATGCCCTCGTCGCCATACTGCTGTCTTACTAATTCTTTCGATATAATGGCTGTATAGCGCCCAATATCGCCGGTTTTCACATCTAAGATTCCCGTCAATTTGAAATCATGGGTAGTGCCGTCAGAAAAGGGGATTTGAATTGTCTGCCCCAATTCATTTGAATAGCCCAAACTATCCAAAAAGGATTCCTGTACTACAATTTCATTCTCCGAAGCTGGTAAATCTCCCGAATAGGGCATACTTTGGGATTTTAGCATATCTGCATTTGCATAAGTAAAATTCACGGTTGAATGGTTTACCTGTTCAGAAAATGCGTTAAAAAATTCCCCAACCCACGCAATTTCTTCTTGCTTGTATAGTTCCTGTCCCTGTTGTTCAGAAATCGCATGATACATAATCTGCGCTGTTTTTTGGTTGCGGTTCTGCGTTTCCTGCATAACCCCAAAGCCATAGAGGACAATAGCAGATAGCAATGCGCTGGCAAGTGCAATCGTCAAAACAATAAAGATATTTCTTTTTCGATTTGCCGATATACTGCGATTTGATATGCGCTTTATTATGCCGCTGGTATCATTTTCAAAAGGCCATGTCATAGCCTGCCACCTCCTTACTCCACGATCTTGCCATCCTCAATGCGGACAATCCGATCTGCAAGGCGGGCTATGTCGTCATTGTGGGTAATCATCACGACGGTTTGCCGGAACTCCGCACTGGTGCGCTTGATAAGCCCCAGCACCTCGGCACTGGTCTTGCTGTCAAGGTTGCCAGTCGGCTCGTCGGCCAGCACAATAGCCGGTTTGGTAATCAGGGCGCGGGCAATCGCCACACGCTGCTGCTGGCCGCCGGAAAGATTGTTCGGCATGTTTTTCAGTTTATCTTCCAGCCCCAGCAGGTGAACGATCTCGTCCAAAAACTTCTGATCCACCGTGTCCCCGTCCAGCTCCACCGGCAGGACGATGTTCTCATACACATTCAGGATCGGAATAAGGTTATAGTTCTGGAAGATAAAGCCGATGTTGCGGCGGCGAAAGATGGTAAGCTGTTCGTCGTTCATCTTCGACAGTTCTTTGTCCCGGACAATCACATTGCCAGAAGTAGGGGTGTCCAGCCCGCCCATCATGTGAAGCAGGGTAGACTTGCCGCTGCCGGAGGTTCCCACAACGGCCACAAATTCGCCGTCCTCCACGGAGAAGTTCACACCGTCAAGGGCGCGGGTGATGTTCGGCTCTGTGCCGTAATACTTTTTCAGGTCGATAGTCTGTAAAATGCTCATAAAATTCAATCCTTTTTTTGTTTGTTGTAAATGCGGAACGCTGCTGCGCCGGTGGCCGCCAACTGCACCAGAATCAGCACAGCGAACAGGCCGAAGCTCTCATAGTAGAACAGTTCATCCCAAAATAGGAGAACATCACAGAGAGCAGTCAAGGCAACCGTCCAGCGGATGTGCCGGGCCAGCCATTGCCGGAACACCAGCACAAGGGCAACGGGCGGGACGATCAGCAGCGCCAGATTCAAAATCAATGTCGGGGTCAGTTCCATTGCGTCGCCTCCTCACTTTTGTTGATAAGGGTATTGTAAAACCCAAATGTCCGCGAAATGTTACAGCGGCCAAAAAATTCATTGAAAATCGGGGTGAAATGTTACAACGCTCGGACATTTCAAAAAATTCACGGCGGACAGCCGGAAATGGTCGTCCGCCGAATCATACTACACAATCTTTTAGATAGATTGATTGTGAAATAATTTCAATCCAATCACCACATCTATCATAAGTTCCACAATGAGAATTATACTAATGGCAACATTAAAATTACATAGGTTATATAATCCGATATAGATTTCACAAGTAAGAAATACAACTTGCAGACACAAATTTAAGTATGTCACTAAATGCTCGTTAGTTCTATTCCACAATCTAAACAGGAACATTGTAAAAATAGGTTTTCCCGTAAAAGCAAAAAGCACTGACAATACCGGCACCAAAAATACATAGTAAGAATCTACTGCATTGCTGGGGGATGTACCTACCCATTGAATTGCTATTTTATCAGGAACAACGAAAAATAAAACAATAGATAAAATAACATTGATTATTAAGATGATTGTTGTTGCTTTGCAAAAATTGATTTTTTTCATGGTGTTTTCTCCTGTTATAAGTGTGCTTTATTTAGTCGGCAACATAATGGAAAATTCCGAATCCTTGCCCGGCTCCGAAACCACTTTGATATAGCCGCCCTGCCGTGTTACGATCTCGCGGGCCAGATACAGGCCAATGCCCACGCCCTGCTGTTCGTGTACTTCTTCCTCACGATAGAAGCGCCGGAAGATGGCGGCCTGATTGCTTTCGGAAATGCCCTTGCCGGTGTCGGTTACTTTGATCTCCACATACATTTCCCACAGCACCACCGACACCGTGATTTTCCCGCCTGCCGGGGTGTACTTCACCGCATTGTCCAGCAGGTTAAAGAGGGCTTCGGATGTCCACTTGCTGTCATGGGAAACGGTCAAATCCTCCGGGCGATCCACAGACACGGCGATTTCCTTTTTCTCCGATGCATACACGATCCCACTCATGGCCTGCGCCACGGTATCAAAAAGGCGGCCCGGTTTCTTGTCCAACTGGATCACGCCCGTTTCCAGCCGGGAGGTTTTCACAAGGGCCTGAAAGAGAAAGTCCAGCTTATCCGTCTGGCTGCGGATTCCCCGGATAAAGTCGGTGCGCTCCGCCTCGGTCATAGGCTTTTCCAGCAGCGTGTCCGTCGCCATTTTCAGATTGCTTACCGGCGTTTTCACCTGATGGGAAATATCCGATACAAGGGTCTGTAACTCCTGCCGTTCCTCGTCCACAAGACGGCGGTTCTCCTGCATAATCTGGTAAAGCCTTGCCAGCCGGTGTCCGATTCTGGCAAGCTGGGTTTCGCTGTCCTCTGGGCGTTTTGGGGCCGCTGTACACACAAGACGTTGCGGACATCAAGGGAGCATTGGCGCAGATATGGCGATTACAAAGATACATCCTATCAAGTCAACGCTGAAAAAGGCATTGGACTACATCGAGAATCCGGCCAAGACGGACGAAAAAATGCTGGTGTCCTCCTTTGCCTGCTCCTATGAAACCGCCGACATCGAGTTTGAACTGCTGCTGTCACAGGCCATGCAGAAAGGCAACAATCTGGCCCACCACTTGATACAGTCTTTTGCGCCGGGCGAAACCACGCCGGAGCAGGCCCACGAGATCGGTCGGCAGCTTGCAGATGAAGTCCTGCAAGGCAAATACCCGTATGTGCTGACCACACACATTGACAAAGGGCACGTCCATAATCACATCATCTTCTGTGCTGTGGACATGGTGAATCAGCGAAAGTATGTTTCCAACCGACAGAGTTATGCCTATATCCGGCGCACCAGTGACCGGCTGTGCAAGGAACATAACCTATCCGTGGTAATAACCGGTCAAGACCGGGGCAAGAGTTATGCCGAGTGGGACGCGCACCGAAAAGGCACGAGCTGGAAGGCGAAACTGAAAGCTGCCATAGATACCACCATCCCGCAGGCCAAGGATTTTGACGATTTTCTGCGGCTCCTGCAGGAGCAAAG
>OIZO01000464.1_pt1 | contig 27944 bp, 24 predicted proteins | sample 1588551 | NCBI WGS metagenome assembly OIZO01 (sample SAMN03283271) | human gut metagenome | biome: human-associated habitat; material: feces | host: Homo sapiens | place: Peru | collected 2012 | reverse complement strand
AGAAAAAATAAGTTTGTGAAAATAAGTCTTGACAAAGGTCACTTCATAACAGGGATATATAATTTGTTCTGTCAGAGAAAGAGTCTGATTTTTACTTTCTGCCTGTTGTTGGAACATAGCGACACAATTTTCAAAGCATTCATGGACATTCGAAACAGCATATTCCATTTCGACCTTATTATTTTCAATTCTTGCGAGATCCAGAACATTACTGAGCAACGACAGAAGTTGCCCTCCGCATATTTGAATTTTTTCAAGGTATCTACTAAGTTTTTCTGTTTCTTGCAAATGTTTGGACGCCAGCTCTGCATAACCAATGATTGCATTCATAGGGGTCCTGATATCATGGGACATATTGAACAAGAATGAGGATTTTGCTTTATTTGCACATTCTGCTTTTAATTTAGCTTCCCGCAATTCTTCCGCTTGTCTTAATTCCCGCAATTTTTCATCTGTCACATCTCGATTCGCAATCAACACTGATTTAACATTTCCATTTTTATCATAGCTCTGAGGAACAACCATGGAAAGAAACCATGAGCCATTCTTCTTTTTGAATTCGGAAGACATAGATTCTTTATTATGAAGCCGTGCCGCCATTGTTCGTATATCAAAAAAATCCATATACTTCTGTACAAACGGTTCTGCTATAATACCTTCGATAACCTCGAACTGTGGATCCCAATCTACACTGTTTTCTTTAATATCCGTATCTATTTTTCGAGATCTTTTGACAAGTTCAACCTTTTTTGTTTTTAAATCCAACCTTGAGATATAATAATAAGCAGTGCCTAATGCATGAAGAGCCTGCCGGGTTTTTTTGACCTGCTTTCCCAATGTAACAGGGAACTCTTCACCGTCCATCTGTTCCAAATCTGGTGTTGACTGATGCAGATGCTGAACTAACCATTTTCCATTCGTCCTCTTATAAATAATGGTAAATCTTGTTCCCATTTCAAAGCAGGTTGATTCATCATGAAACACCCCAGCAAAATCTACTGTTCCATGTGCAAGAACATGGTCATCATCAAGTCTTTCTTCCTCCTGATGTAAATTTCGTACTTCAATTCTGATTTTACCTCTTCGTTTTACATCAAATTCAAATGATTCTAAAAACTCATGCAGGTTCCTGTAAAGCTCATGCTTCCCGGTTCCAATCAGACTGATATTTTCATCAAAGTAATTCTCGATGCCTAAATCCTCTACTGATTCAGCGTTACTATATAGTTTCAAAAGTTGCTCTGTGAGTTTTTTGAAATCATCCATATGGTTATCTCCCTCCCCAAAAAGCTTAAGTGACTTTTATATTGCCGCATCTGATGAAAGAAAATTAAAAACAAAAAAACATCAAGAACTATACTTCGAATTAACAAGTCTACATTCGAAGTGTAAGTTCTAAATTACGTTATGAATTGATTATATATAGCTGCAGCTAATGCGTCAAGCCATCGTTTACTTTTAGTAACATATCGGCAGATAGACAATCTCGTCTTTTTCTAGTTTATATCCATGTCTGCAATCCACATAGGCGTAACATCTTCTGTGACAAATGGAACATCCCATTTTACACAATTTGTGCCTCTTCTTTCAATTCCAGCGTCAAAATTATACATGTTCTTTTTCTCCATTCTTTTTTTCATCACACAAATGGCAGGCAACAAAATGCCCCGGACGTACTTCCCGCATGACCGGTGTCTCTTTGCTGCATTTTTCTGTGGCATATTTGCAGCGGTTACAGAAATGACAGCCCGCAGGCGGATTTACCGGACTTGGCACTTCCCCTTCCAGACGAATCTGTTCTCTTGCCTTTTCCACCTTTGGGTCCGGAATCGGAATGGCCGATAACAATGCTTTCGTATATGGATGCTCCGGGTGCTCATACAATTCTTCCGAATCCGCAAGCTCTACCAGATTTCCGAGATACATAACGCCTACACGGTCAGAAATATGTTTTACCATGGATAAATCATGGGCGATAAACATACAAGTAAGTCCACGCTGTTTCTGAAGCTTAATCAACAGATTGACCACCTGAGCCTGTACCGACACATCCAGTGCAGAAATCGGTTCATCACACATCAGGAATTCTGGATTTACTGCAAGTGCTCTGGCAATTCCGATTCTCTGTCTCTGTCCACCGGAAAATTCATGCACGTATCTGCTGGCATGCTCCGGGTTCAGTCCTACCTGCTCCAGCAGATTCTGGACTGCCTGAATTTCCTCTTCTTTGGAATGAACTAATTTATGAATCCGCATTCCTTCTGCAATAATATCATGTACCTTCAGTCTTGGGTCAAGGGAAGAATACGGGTCTTGGAAAATCATCTGCACATGCTTGGTAAATTCTTTCTTCTCAGCGTTATTCATCTTATGAATATTCTTACCTTTGTACAGAACCTCTCCATCCGTCGCTTCGTATACCCCAATACAGGTTCTTCCGCAGGTTGTTTTTCCACAACCGGATTCTCCCACAATGCCAAGTGTCTCTCCCTCATATACCTGAAAAGATACATCATCTACCGCTTTCAGTGTCCGTTTGGAATCAAGGCGGAAATATTTCTTCAAATGATTGACTTCCATAATCACTTTCTTATCACTCATTATTCCGCCTCCTCTTCAAAATTGATATTGTTATATCCCGATTCCGGATGATACAGCCAGCAGGAAACCTTGTGGTCATCTTCAAATTCGTATTCTTCCGGAGCTTCATCCACGCAGACATTCATACAGTATTTACATCTGGCGGCAAACGGACATCCCTTCGGCGGTGCAATCAAATCCGGTGGTGTTCCTTCAATAGAAAGAAGGGTCTGCTTATTGCCAAGTTCCAGATTTGGTGCTGCTTTCAGAAGCGCCCATGTATATGGATGCTTATGTCCGTAGAAAATCTGTTCTGAAGTTCCTTTTTCCATGACTTTTCCGGAATACATCACCACGATATGGTCCGCAATATTGGCAACCACACCTAAGTCATGGGTAATCAGAACAATAGTGGTTCCCAGTTTCTTCTGGATATCCTTCATCAAATCCATAATCTGTGCCTGAATGGTCACATCCAGTGCAGTAGTCGGTTCATCCGCAATCAAAATCTGTGGTTTTCCGGCAAGTGCAATGGCAATCATAACTCGCTGACGCATACCACCTGATAACTCATGCGGATATTTTTTCAGGCATGCCTGTGGGTCAGGAATCCCAACTAACTCCAGCATCTGTACAGCTTCTTTTCTTGCTTCTTCTTTGGAAACCTTATAATGATTTGTAATATTTTCCATAATCTGATTTCCAATATTCATAGTCGGATTCAGCGAAGTAAGTGCATCCTGAAAAATCATGGAGCAGGTTGCACCACGATATTTTTCCCACTCTTTTTCTGACTGTTCCAGAATATTTTTACCGTTTACCAGTACTTCACTTTCTTTTTTAATCTCTCCGGGTGGTGTATTAATCAGGCCCATGATTGTTTTCGCTGTCACGGATTTTCCACAACCGGATTCTCCTACAATTGCAAGTGTCTCACCTTCATTGATATCGAAAGAAATGCCTCGGACAGACTGCACTTCTCCGGCATAAGTGTGATAAGATACTTTTAAATCTTTGATTTCAATTATTTTTTTCATCATCTCACCTCACTACTTTATCATCTTAGGTTCCATTGCATTTCGCAGTGCATCTCCCAGAATATTGAAACTGAATACGGTCAGCACAATAAATACTCCCGGGAAAATTGCCAGTGTCGGTACATCTGTCATATACATCTGTGCACTCTGGAGCATAGTTCCCCAGGAAGCTTTTGGAAGCTGTACCCCAAGTCCTATGAAGCTCAGTGCAGACTCGGTCAAAATTGCTCTGGCTACTGCGAGACTTCCAGCTACAATAATGGAAGAACTCATATTGGGAATAATATGTTTGAAAATGATTTCTCCATGGCTTGCACCAAGATGTTTGGCTGCAAGTACAAAATCACGTTCCTTTAAGGTCAGTGTCTCTGCTCTGGTAATACGTGCAATCTGACACCACTCGAAAAGTCCCAAAATAATAATCATCGAATAGACTTTTGGCGGGAACAATGCATTAATTACTACCATCAGCATCATACTTGGAACTGACATGAAAATATCGGTAAAACGCATCAAAAAGCCATCCACTTTACCGCCCATATAGCCGCTGACGGTTCCAATCAAAGTGCCAATGGCAGTAGAAAGCAGCATGGACAAGAATCCAACTGATAGGGAAATCCTTCCGCCATAAAGAGCACGGGTAAAATAATCCCTTCCAAGTTCATCCGTTCCAAACCAGTGCTGTGCAGACGGTTTCTGCAAAATAGACATAACATCCTGCGCATCCGGGTCATAAGGACTAAGCGGAGCAAGAACTGCCATCAGGGTAATCACAACTAGAATAATGGCGCAAAGCATTGCCAGTTTATTTTCTTTTAAGCTCAGAAAAATATCTCCCACAAGACCTCTTTCGTACTTTGCAGAGGTATTCTTTTCTTCTACCTTTACTCGTTCAAATCTCTTATCCATTCTTCTCACCTATTCCTTGTCTGATTCTAGGGTCTGCTACTGCATAAAGAACATCTGCAAGTAAATTTCCAAGAATCAAAATGAGACATGAAAACATGGTATATCCCATGATAACCGGATAGTCTCTGTTTCCAACTGCTTCCATGCAAAGTCTTCCGATTCCCGGCCATGAAAATACATTTTCAATCACGAAGGAACCACACACCAGACCTGCGATATTAATTCCAATCAAGGTAATAATCGGAAGCAGGCAGTTCTTAAGTACATGCTTAAACAGAATTTTCTTCTTGCTTGTTCCTTTAGACCTTGCAGTAATAACATAGTCCTCTTCCAACTGTGTAATGGTATTGGAACGGATATATTTGGTAAATACTGCCATATTATTCAGACTCAGTACAATAGCCGGAAGCACCATATGCCAGAGCAGGTCAGACGTGGTATTTACATTTAAGGAGTGCATACCTCCTGTCGGGAACCAGTGCAAACCAAGTGCAAATGCCAGTACCATAATCATACCAAACCAGAATGGTGGCACTGAGATTCCCAAATAAGTAATAATGCTGACAATTTTATCGACTGCTTTATTCTTATGTAATCCTGCCCAAAGTCCAAGTGGAATGGATACAATAATCGAAATAAGCAACGAGGTTCCCATCAGAAGCAAGGTTGCCGGAAGCCTCTCTGCAATCATTTCCGTTACCGGGCGGTTCTTCTTAATCGATGTGCCAAAATCTCCCTTTAACACATGAGTAAGCCAGTTGAGATACTGCTCTGCCACATTTCCACTCAGCCCATACTCTGCTTTTATTTCTTCAATCTGTTCCTGCGTCATACCCGGGCGTACATAATTATCAATCGGGTCTCCCGGTGCTGCCTGTATAATTAGATAAGAAAAAATACTAACCAACAGAAGTACCGGTATCAAACCCAGGATACGTTTCACAATGTATTTTTTCACGCTGACCGTCCTTTCTCTCTCATGTTGATGAGTCGCATAAAAGACCGCTTGACACCAAGCGGTCTTTTCATTCTAAAACAATAATTTACTGTCTGCCGAAATTACTGTTCCATAGTAATTGTTGTATAGTCTTCAAAGATTGGATAGTTAAGAACCTTATCTAATCCCTTGAACTGTTTCTGAGCAACGATTACATAATTTGTGTTAGCCATCGGGTAGAATGGGTAGTCTTCGTTCATCTGAACCTGAAGTTCTTTATAAAGCTGTTCTCTTTCTGTTTCGTCCAATGACTGAGATGCTTTTTCCCAAAGTTCCTTTGTAGCTTCACTCATGTAGAAACCATTCTGAATCAAATCACCCTTCCAGCTTGTCATCTTTGTAGCAGGGTCTGCATTCAGAGAATCCATACCGTTAGAAGCGATATCCCATGAAGTATCTTCTACTGTTTCACCAGTAAGCCATGCTGCAAACAGATGTCTGAAGAATTCACCACCATCATATCCTTCGATTTCCATGTTTACACCGATTGCTTTTAACTGCTGCTGTACAATCTGTGCGGTTTCTTTCATGTTTGGTCTCTGTGTAAAGTAAATATAATGTAATGTTGTATTTGTAAGTCCTGATTTTTCAGCAAGTGCTTTTGCTTCTTCGATGTTCTGCTGATATCCTTCCATCTCATCGTTGAAGTATAAGTTCTGTGGTGAGCAGAAGTTCTTTGCAGGAATTGCAAGTTCTTCTGAACCATATGCACCGGCAATGATTTCATCCACATTTAATGCAAGACAGATAGCTTTTCTTGCATCTTCATTCTTCATGATTTCTGTCTGATAGTTGAATGCAAGATAATTCAAACGTCCTTCTGGAATTGTGTAAACTGTGTAATTGTCATCTGTTTTGTATTTGTCAAGCTTTGTCTGGCTTGTTACACGCATCATAGAGATTTCACCGTTCTGAAAAGCAGATTCCTGTGCACTTAAGTCTGGCATTAATTTAATTACAACCTGGTCAAGGCTTGCTGGTTCTCTGTAGTAATCATCATTTCTTTCATATACAATAGAATCGCCTTCGTTGTATTCTTTCAATTTGAAAGGTCCAGAACCTACACACATAGCAAGTTCATCTGTCATATCTTTAATACTGGTCTTTCCACCAAATACATGTTCAGGAATAATACGGATACGTCCTAATTCACTTACGAATCCACTGAATGGTTCCTGAAGTGTGAAATCTACTGTTAAATCATCTACCTTTTCAGCAGAGATTGTCTTGCCATCATAGCATACAGATTCATTTGGTGCACCAGTATTGCTTGGGTCAAGTAACATATTGATTGTGTAAACAACGTCATCTGCATTCAAATCTTCTCCGTCATGCCATTTGATTCCGTCTTTTAACTTCAATTCATAGTGGCATCCGTCATCTGATGTTGATTCGATGCTGTCTGCAAGATACCATCTTGTCTCATCCTTTGTTACAATATAAAGTGGGTCGAAGCAAGGTGCTGCTGCCATCTGTCCATCATCACTTCCATAAATGTCATATGGTGTCAATGAATTGATAGAAGTTGCATTGATTGGAACAACGAATGTTCCGCCACCTTCTTCTGTAGATGTGTTTTCTGTTTTTGCTGTGTCATCTGTCTTGCTGCTTCCACCACAAGCTACCATAGATACTGCCATAGCAAGAGTGAGCAAAACTGCAACCAAACGCTTTTTCATAATTTTCCTCCTCTGGTCTTTACTTAAAGCCTTCTTTCATTTGTTTCGTTGGCATTCTACACTTGTGTCTTACACTCAAGTCAAGCACTTGCAAAACAGTAACTCTATTCCACAACCGGAATACGAATATCTAAAAATAATTGTTCTTTTTCTCCATTTTTCAGAATCTTTTTCGTGATACACACCTTGTTTTTTAGCCGATAGCCCGCCCGCTTTGCATCCTGATACTTCTCCCGAATGATACGCAGCATTTCCTCTTCCCCTTCAAAAGGAAGCATTCCTCTGTATACACGTTCTTTCTTTTCTCTGGTCTTTCCACATTCCCGGCATCTTTCCTTAAAATCACAATCATCCAGAATCACACTGGTTTCCTGCTTTTCTTCCACTTCTCCATTGTCATCAAAAGTCCAGATTTCAGCATTTCTTACAAAATAGGAACATTTATCTGTTTCTTCCATCATAGGACAGTCCAGACAATATTTAAAATCATATTCCACATTGAACCCATTCAGGAACCGCTTGTTTTCATAAAAATGCTGCTCATACGCTCTGATTTTCTCCAGTTTCTGATGTAATCTGCGAATAGTTTCCTCTGTTCTTTTTCTCAATTCCACCAATGATTCTGCATCCCGCTCCGTTGATTCATCCAGTGCCATCTCAATAATTTCCTGTACAGAAAATCCCAAATCCCGTAAATCCAGTATCTTTTTTAGCTTTTCCACATTGAAAGTATCAAAAACCCGGTATCCATTATCGTTTCTCCTTGGTTCAATAAGTCCCTGCTTCTCATAATACTTAATCGTATCCCGCGAAATCCCATACATTTGCATGATATCCTTTACCTGATACAATTTTTCTTCCATAATCACTCTGCCTCTCATCTGTACGTTCACATTAAATTTAACTTTATAATATAAACATAAGTCTTAGGCACAAGTCAATATTTCCAGTTATTGTTTATTATGATGTAATCGCGGTTTTATTTACATAATCTATCATCACTTATTTATGTTTTTAATAAATAGCATTTATTATATAAAAAAACAATAAATAGTTAGCCTCATTTTACGAAAGGAAGTTCATTGAACTTTTTTGCGTATGTATGACAAGAACTTTTCTGGTAAAACAAACGACCAGGAAAATCTTCCTGGTCGCTCAAGTATTTTATTTTCTTTTTATCTTATTTCGGCAATTTAAACGAACTCTTCAATGACACAATCCGGTTAAATACCAGTGCATCCGGTCTGGAGTCATGGGAATCAATGTTAAAGAATCCCTGACGCACGAACTGATAGCTGTCATAAGCTTTCGCGCCTTCGAAATTCGGTTCTACATAGATATCTTTTTCTACCAAAGAATTTGGATTCAGATTCAATGAACCATCTTCTTTGTTATAAACACCTTTTTCTTCATCTACAAGGTTCTCATACAGACGTGCTTTTGCCTTGACTGCCGTCTGTGCTGCTACCCAGTGAATCGTTCCTTTTACTTTACGTCCATCCGGGCTGTTTCCACCGCGTGATTCCGGGTCATAGGTACAATGAATCACTGTCACATTACCGTCTTCGTCCTTCTCATAATCCACGCATTTTACAAAATATGCATTCATAAGACGCACTTCATTTCCAGGGAAAAGACGGAAGTATTTCTTCGGTGGTTCTTCCATAAAGTCTTCTCTTTCGATATAAAGCTCACGACCAAACGGAACCTTTCTGCTTCCAAGTGATTCGTTTTCCAGATTATTCGGAGCATCCAGATATTCGATTTCTCCCTCCGGATAGTTATCAATCACCAGCTTCACCGGGTCCAGTACTGCCATCATTCTAGGTTTTTTCAGCTTCAAATCCTCACGGATGCAGTATTCCAGCATTGCATAGTCCACCGAACTCTGGCTCTTGGATATTCCGCAAAGGTCGACAAACATCTTAATCGATTCCGGTGTAAATCCACGGCGGCGCAGGGCTGCAATGGATACCAGACGTGGGTCATCCCATCCGTCTACAATACCGTCTTCTACCAGTTTCTTAATATAACGCTTTCCGGTTACCACATTGGTTAAATACAATTTTGCAAATTCAATCTGGCGAGGCGGATTCTCAAACTCACATTCTCTTACCACCCAGTCATAAAGTGGTCTGTGGTCTTCGAATTCCAGTGTACAGATAGAATGGGTAATTCCTTCTACCGCATCTTCGATTGGATGTGCGAAATCGTACATTGGATAAATACACCACTTATCTCCTGTATTGTGATGTGTCATACGTGCCACACGGTAAATAACAGGGTCACGCATATTGATATTCGGAGATGCCATATCAATCTTCGCACGAAGTACTTTCTCTCCATCGGCAAATTTACCGGCGCGCATAGCTTCAAACAGTTCCAGATTTTCTTCAATACTTCTGTCTCTGTATGGACTGTCCTTTCCTGCTTCCGTCAATGTTCCACGGTATTCACGAATCTGCTCTGCTGTCAGATCGCACACATATGCCTTGCCTTTCTTAATCAGCTTAATCGCACATTCATACATAGTATCAAAATAATCCGATGCGAAATACAGATGGTCTCCCCAGTCTGCTCCCAGCCACTTAATATCTTCCTTAATGGATTCTACGAACTCTGTCTTTTCCTTTGTCGGGTTGGTATCATCAAAACGCATATGGAAAGTTCCGTTATACTTCTGTGCCAGACCATAGTTTAAAAGAATGGATTTGGCATGTCCAATATGAAGATATCCGTTCGGTTCCGGTGGAAAACGGGTACATACGTGGTCGTATACACCTTCCGCCAAGTCTTTATCTATTTCCTGTTCAATGAAATTCTTCGATACAGGGGTCATTTCTTCTGCCATTACTCATGTCCTCCTCAAATTTCTCCCAATTATGCTTTTTAGTTTATCACATCTCCGTAAAAAAGAACAGTCAAAACTGACTGTTCTTTTCGTATTCTTTCTTATTTTATTGCTTTCAGACTATGAATGCGATTTTTCCAGTCCGTGTACCCAGTCCGACTTCAGGAAAATCAGCAAAAATACAATGGAACTGATAGTCCAGGTAATCGGGTATGCCCAGAATACCACATTAATCTTATGAATAAAATGGATTGCCGTGGAAATATAGATAATTCGGATTCCACACCATACAATCATCATAACCATCATCGGCACCACACTTCGCCCGGCTCCTCTTTGAATTGCCGCCATACAGTGTGAAAAAGCCAGCAGACAGTAGAACATGGAAATGGTATGCGCCTGCGCAACCCCTATTTGAATCGCTGCCGTACTTCCGCCAAAGGCTCCTATCAGAGGCGTTGCAAAGGTAAAGATACAGACTCCAATCAGCTCTGCCATCAGCATAGAACAGACCACTCCGAAAGCTGCTCCTTTTTTTGCTCTATCGTACTTCTTTGCTCCCAGATTCTGACTGACAAAGGTGGTAAGCGTCTGACAGAAACAGGTAACCGGCATGAAAGCAAACCCTTCAATTTTGAAATAAGACCCGGTTCCTGCCATGGCATCTGCACCGAAAATATTAATCTGAGACTGCACAAATACATTGGCGAATGCAATGACTGAGTTCTGTATTCCGGCTGGAATACCATTGACAACAATCTGCTTCAGCATATCTTTATCCAGACAGATATCTCTTAATCTCAATCGGATTTCTTCCGGATGATGAGTAAGCTGCCACAAACATAAGCATGCGCTGATGCACTGGGAAACTACCGTTGCAAAAGCGGCTCCTCCTACACCAAAGTGGAAACCTGCAATGAGGACAAGGTCTAACACTACGTTAATAACGGATGAAATAATCAGATAAATGAGTGGATGCTTACTGTCTCCTAATGCCTGAATAATTCCCATCAGGAAGTTATACATGATAAATCCCATGGAACCGGCAAAGTATACGCGAAAATAAGATAAAGAATTCGGCATCACTTCGTCCGGGACTCCGATAATCTGCAGAATATGCGGTGCCGCAATCAGGGAAAATACCGTAATTACAACTCCACAAATCAGACCGAAACCTACAGCAGTATGCATTGCTTTCTTCATTCTGTACGTGTCACCGGCACCAAAGTTCTTGGCAATAACAACACCTGCTCCAAGACCGATTCCACTGAAGAAACCAACCATCAGGAAAATAAGCTGACCGGAAGAACTTACTGCCGCCAGTGCATTATTTCCAAGAAAGTTACCTACTATCAGCGAATCCACTGTGTTATAAAGCTGCTGAAACAAATTCCCCCAGAACAGAGGAATTGCAAAAAATACAATCCGTTTCCAAATAGGCCCCTCCGTCATCAGAGTAACCGAAGAAGATTCTGCCATTCCTTTCACCTCTTATTTCTTTTGTAAAATCATCTTGTTATACTGTTTCTATTTTTATTTTAATCGAATTTTATGCCGGTTCATTTCTGAACCGGCATTTTAATATTCTAACACATATTACAGGCCTGAAACAACCAGTTTTTTTACAAATACAGACGGTGTCACAAAGGCACCTGCCGGAGTAAACATAGTCCGGTAATCATTTCCCAATGCCTGAATCTCTTTTATCATATCATAGAAGTTTCCGGCTACGGTAATCTGAGTGACTGGACTGACTGGCTTTCCGTTTTCCACCAGATATCCTCTTGAAATCAATGCAAAATCTCCGCTTACTACATCCGCGCAGGCAAACATACCATCGCAGCTTGTAATGTAAAGTCCATTCTGCATTTCTGCAAGAAGTGTTTCCATATTTTTATCCTGTCCATGTAAAACCAGATTGGTTACGCCAATTTCCGGTTTTCCTTTATAGCTTTTCTTAAATCCATTCCCAGTTGCCGGAATACCTGCCATCTCTGCTTCTTCCTGATTGTAGAGGAATTGTTTTAAGACACCGCTTTCAATCAACTTCTTCGCAGCAGTTGGATTTCCCTCATCATCAAATGCCCGGTTATTCACTCCGCCTGCAAGGGCTGGTTCTTCTGATAAGCAAATTACCTCTGAGGCAACCTGTGTCTCCTTGCCTTCCGACAATTTACTAAGTTTCTTCCGCACCTGATCTGCCCCAAATGCACTGATGTACATACTGAGCATTTCGCAGATAATACTGTTCTTCAAAACCACCGGATATTTTCCGGTCGCAACCGGCTTTGCGCCTTTCATGCTGCAGGCATCTTCTGCGGCCCCAGCAAACATCTGCTCAAAGTCCATATCTGCCGCATTTTGTACCACGCATGCATTTGCTGAAGTCTGAACCACATCGCCATCCAGTGCTTCTGCCTGAAGCCATGCGCTTGCATATTTGATGGTATCCTCCATACAGATTCCTTTATCATTCTGAATCCGTATGGCGCGGATGATTTCATCACAATCCGCAGAATTAATTTTATTCAGCTCCGTATATTTTTCTTTTACCGCTGCTTCTGCGCTTAAAATACGTTCTGTCAGCTCATCTATGGAACTGTTTGCATAATTTTTGGTGATGTTCGCTTCTGTCAGATTTGATGCGTGGAATGGTGTATGATTCATCTCTGCTGTCATTTTCAAAAAATGAATCGCTTCCTCAAACTGTTCCTCCGACAAATCTTCTACCGAAACTGCTCCGGTCATGCCATTGTATTCTCCCTGTATATAGCAGGAAGTCACTTCACATTCCTGACTCTTCCATGCCCGTCCCTGATAAGCATTTACAGAAACTTTCTTTTCTGTCTCACTGTAAAATTCAAGATTCTGAATCCCATTTTCGTGGGCAGCCTTTGTAAAATTCTGGATAAATTCATTTAACATATTACTCATATTACTGAATTCCTCCTACTGTCATATTGCTTACACGGATGGTCGGCTGACCTGCCCCGATAAAGAGTGCTCCGCTGGATGCATAACAAAATCCCTGTCTCAGCTCATAGTTATTCGCAACCATATCCACACTCTGAAGTACAGTTCCACCATTTCCTATCAGTGTGACTCCTCGCACCGGAACAGTAATTTTTCCATTTTCAATCAGATAACATTCTCCTGCATTGAAATTAAAATCACCTGTTGCCGGTTCTACGGAACCTCCATTGATTGCACTGACAAAAAGACCGCGCTCCGTAGAACGGATAATTTCTTCCGGTGTACTTTTCCCCGGTGCAATATAAGTATTTGTCATACGAGCTGTCGGCACAAATTTATAGTTCTGTCTTCTGGAAGAACCGGTTGGCTGAAGTCCTGCTCTAAGGCCATTCAACCGGTCAACCATATAGCTCTTCAAAATTCCATTTTCAATCAGAATATTCTTCTGCGTCGGAATTCCTTCATCATCTACATGAAGGGAACCCCATTCATTTGCAATGGAACCATCATCTACTAAAGTTACCATATCAGAGGCTACTTTTTTACCAAGTTTTCCGCAGAATTCAGAAGATTCATTGGCAATGACAGTTGCCTCCAGACTGTGTCCGCAGGCTTCATGGAAAAGAAGTCCTCCAAATCCATTTGCCACAACCACACTCATCTGACCACCCTTACAAGGCTGTGCATGTAACAGCACCTTTGCCTGTCTGGCTGCTTCTCTTGCACTTGCCTCCACATCAATCAGATTGTAATATTCATGTCCACGCATAGCGCCCGGTCCATAATAACTGCTCTGGGTATCTGTACCGCACTGTGCATATGCATTGACAAAGAGTCTGGTTTTTTCGCGGTTATCTTCTACATAAAGTCCTTCTGTATTTGCAATCTGCACCCGCTGCTCCATATCGGTCAGCTTCACACGCATACGGACAATCTCATTATCGTAAGCCATTCCTGCTTTGATTGCCGTATTCAGCGGATGCATTCTCTGCTCTACGGTAAGACGGGAAGCCGGAATTGTCTCTGGTCCCATCTGATAAATTTGTTTTTCTTTCAGGGCAACCCTGGCAAGGCTGTCGCCTTGCATCGCTTTCGTCAGGTCTGCTGTCAATTCCTTTAATGCCTTTTCGGAGCGGTCATTGGTATAGCCATAATAGCAGTCCTTGCCTTTAAAGACACGGATTCCAACTCCACTCTCTCTTCCTGCCTGATTCTGTTCGATTCCGTCCGGGGTTGCCCAGGTTTCCTGAAATAAACTGCTTTCGTCAAACACTTCTGCAAAATCTGCACCGCGCAAAGCTGCTTCATCCAAGATGTCTTCCATTCTATTTTTTGAAAGCATCGTTTATTCTCCTTTTTTATTTAATATCCTGGCAATGGTGACATGCCACAAAATGCTCAGGTGCAATTTCCTTTAACTGTGGTGCTTCCTGTGCGCAGATATCGGTCGCATATGGACATCTGGTACGGAACTTGCATCCACTAGGAGCATTAATCGGACTTGGCACTTCGCCCTTGATTTCAATACGGTCCTTTGCTCCGTTTGCATCCGGGTCGGCAATCGGAATAGCCGACATCAGGATCTTCGTATATGGATGAACCGGATTTGCAAAAATCTCGGTACTTCCTGTCATTTCCACCAGACTTCCAAGATACATAACACCAACACGGTCTGAAATATGTCTTACCATAGAAAGGTCATGGGAGATAAACAAATACGTAAGTCCTCTTTCTCTCTGTAATTTAATCAGCAGATTGACAACCTGTGCCTGAATGGAAACATCCAGAGCGGAGATTGGCTCATCACAGACGATGAAATCAGGGTCAACACCTAATGCACGGGCAATACCGATACGCTGTCTCTGACCACCGGAAAGCTCATGGGCATAACGGTTTGCGAATTCTTCTTTCAGACCTACGCTTCTTAAAAGCTCTGCCACTTTCTTTCTCTTTTCTTCTGCTGAATAATGATAATGTACATCCATACCTTCTGCAACGATTTCCCCGATTGTCATACGAGGGTCCAAAGAAGAATATGGGTCCTGGAAAATAATCTGTGCCCTTTTCTTAAATTCAATCAATTCAGAGCCCTTTAATTTGCTGACATCTTTTCCGTCAAAATACACTTCTCCCGATGTTGCATCGTACAATTTTAAAATGGTTCTTCCACAGGTCGTTTTTCCACATCCGGATTCACCAACCAGACCAAGAGTCTCTCCCTTTTTAATATAGAGGCTGACATTGTCAACCGCTTTCAACGTTCCCTTTTTACCAACGCTGAAATATTTACATAAGTTCTTTGCTTCGACTAAATTCTCACTCATTGGCCTACACCTCTTTCTCGTAGAATGATTTTACTTTTGGTGCATCTGGATGCTGTAACCAGCATGACACTTTATGCGTTCCATCTACCAGAGTTTCTTCCGGCATGGCTTCTTTACAGATTCCCATACAATATTCACATCTTGCCGCAAATGGACAGTGGTTCAATTCGTTAATCAAATCCGGTGGAGTTCCCTGAAGTGCATACAGCTCCTTCTTATTCTCTGTATCCAGTCTCGGTACAGAAGAAAGGAGTGCCCATGTATATGGATGCTTTGCATTGTGGAAAATCTCACGCACGGTTCCTCTTTCAATTACCTGTCCTGCATACATAACCTGAATACGGTCCGCAAAGTCCGCAACCACTCCAAGGTCATGGGTAACCAGGATAATCGCTGTATTTAATTCTTTCTTCAATTCACCAAGAAGGTCCATAATCTGCGCCTGAATGGTTACGTCAAGAGCTGTGGTAGGCTCATCCGCAATCAACAGGGCCGGATTACAGGAAAGTGCAATGGCGATCATAACTCTCTGACGCATACCACCTGACATTTCATGTGGATAAGCATCTACACGCTTCTCAGCATCCGGAATCTTAACCAGTTTCAGCATATTAATTGCTTCTTCTCTTGCTGCTTTCTTGTCCAGTCCTCTGTGAAGAATCAGACTTTCCATAATCTGTTTTCCAACAGTCATCGTCGGGTTTAAGGAAGTCATCGGGTCCTGGAAAATCATGCTGACCTCGTCACCACGGTAATTCTGAAGTTCTTTCTTGGACATCTTCAGAACATCCTGTCCACGATAAATGACCTGTGAACCTTCTTTGATTTCTGCAAATGGTTTCTGTAAGAGACGCATGATTGCTTTGGCTGTTACTGTCTTTCCGCATCCAGACTCTCCTACGAACGCAAGAGTTTCTCCTTCGTTCAGTTCAAAACTGACTCCACGTACGGCTTTTACTTCTCCTGCATAGGTATTAAATGATACCTGCAGATTATTTACATCTAATAACTTTTCCATAATCCAACCTCTACTTTCTTAATTTTGGATCCAATGCATCTCTGAGTCCATCACCAATCAGGGTGAAGCAAAGCATGGTAAGTGCAATCATTCCTGCCGGGAAGAACAACTGGGATGGATAGAATTGGAACTGAGCCTGCGCTGCTGATGCAAGAGCACCCCAGCTTGTGTTTGGCGGCTGGATACCAAGTCCTAAATAACTGAGGAAAGCTTCTGAGAAAATATATCCCGGAATATCGAAAGTAATTGCTACGATAACCGTACTCAGTGTATTCGGAATCATATGACGTACGATAATCTTGCTGGATTTTACACCAAGTGCTTTGGCAGCAAGCACGTACTCCTCATTTTTAATCGTAAGCATCTGGGCACGAACCATTCGGGCTGTTCCGCACCAGCCGGTAATGGTCATGGCAAGAATCAGGGTAAACATACCCTTGCTGTTTAATACGATGGAAAGCACAATAACTACAATCAAGTACGGCACACTAATCAGAATTTCTACAATACGCATCATAATATCATCTACGATTCCACCGAAAAATGCTGCGATTCCTCCATAGAGACATCCGATGACTGCCGAAAGAAGAGCTCCCACAATACCAATGGTTAAAGATACACGTCCTGCAATCCATACACGGGCAAAAATATCACGTCCCAATTTGTCTGTACCAAACCAGTGCTTTGCACATGGTCCCATGTTAATAGCAGTTTCATCTACCTGTTCGAACGCATAACCGCTGAGCTTAGGTCCGATGATTACCATTAATACAATTGCAGCAAGAATAAACAATGCTACTGTTGCGATTTTATTTTTTCGGAATCTTCTCCACGCATCCTGAAAATACCCTACACTAGGTCTGGATACAGATTCGACCCCGTCATTTTCAATACCGATAATCTGAAATTTTTCTTTAGAAATATTCTGCATCTTGCCACCTCACTATTTATCTCCTGCCACACGGATACGTGGGTCGAGAATCATATATACAAAATCTACTACCAGCTGCATTACGATAAACAGTACTGCATAAAATATGGTCGTTCCCAATACCATAGAATAATCGTTATTATTAATAGAACTAACATAATAAAAACCGATTCCAGGAATAGAGAACATTCTCTCTGTAACAAAGGCTCCGGTAAACACACCAACCACACTACTTGAGAAAATAGTGACTGCCGGAAGAAGGGAGTTGCGAAGTACATGTCTGAAGATGACTTTACGTTCACTTAAGCCCTTTGCTCTTGCTGTAAGGACATAGTCCTGATTCAGTGTATCAAGCATGCTGGATTTGATATAACGTGCATAGGTTGCAATCGAGCTGAAACTCATAACAATAATAGGTAAAATTAAATGTTTTGTAGTTCCCCAGCCAGATGCCGGAAGTGCTTTCATTTTTACTGCAAAGATATACTGCATTAAAGATGCCAATACGAATACCGGAACTGTTGCACCGATAATCGCGATAAACATAACAATATAATCTGGCCACTGATTCTTCTTCAGTGCTGCCACAATACCTAGAAGAACACCGATTACGGTACCGATAATAAGGGCAATTCCTCCAACCATACCGGAAACAGGCGATGTTCTGGCAATTTCACTCATAACGGAACGTCCCGGATAAGTGATACTTTCACCAAGGTCAAAATGTAAAAGACCTTTCATATAAATAAGATACTGTTCAAAAAGTGGTTTATCCAAACCGTATTTTGCATAGAAGTTTGCTTTTGTCTGCTCTGGCAGAGAACGTGCCATATTTGCAAGCGGATCACCCGGAATACTTCTCATCAGGAAGAATGTCAAAGTAGCAACTGCGAATATGGTAAAAATCATATAACAGACACGTTTTACTGTGTATTTTTTCACAAAAAGTTCCCCCTTTACCTGTAAAAATAGGATTCTGATTTGATATAATAGGCCATTACTCCTATCAAGTAATGGCCTATTGCGTTTACATCTTGATATTTGATTACCGTTCAGCTTTGCAGCCTTCGGCTGATTCTGAATAGTTATTTGATTCTTTCATCCAATAAATTTAAAATATCATCTTATTTTTCGATGTATGTGTTCTTCCATCCTGGATGTGTAAAGTAGAGCTGATCCTGACCATACTCTGCATATTTGTCATGTACATATGACTTTGTGAACTGCTGGCTAATGCTTGTTGCAAATGGGCATACTACATATGCGTCAAGTACCATCTGTTCTGCTTCAATGTACATTTCCATACGTTTGTCTGCATCCATTTCTGTTACTGCTTTCTTAACTAATGCATCGTAATCTGCGTTAGCCCATCCGGTATAAACCTGGTTGAAGTCTGATAAATGAATACTTAACATATCATATGGGTCATTGTAATAAGCACCCCATCCCATGAAACCGATCTGGTAATTACCTTGGCTTACATTGGATTCGAAGATACCCCATTCACTGAAGTCAATCTTAAGGTCAATGCCAAGTGCTTCTTTGTACATCTGCTGTAAATATTCACCAAATGTACGATACCAGTCTGTTGTTCCTGCAAGTGAGAAGGTTACATCAAGTGTTGAAGGATCATCACCAAGTCCAAGTTCCTTCATACCTTCAATTAAAATATCTTTCGCTGTTGTCTTAGCAAGTGTTTCTGTTCTCATGTCTTTCAGTGTATTACCGGCTACAGAACGTAATGTCTTGTCTCCTACAGAAAGTGCCGGAGCAATCCATCCATATAATGGATCTCTTAAACCGTCAAATGCAATCTGGTTTACTTTCTCCTGATCTACTGCCATTGTGAAAGCTTCACGAATCTTTTCGTTAGAGAAAAGCTTGTCTTCTGTATTGTAGAATGCAAATGTAATATTCCCACCAGAGATTGGTGTGTATACATTAGAGTCATCAGCTTTGTATTTTTCAACTGCTTCTTTTGAAGTTGCAGTGATAACATCAAGCTGTCCGCTTTCGTATGCATTCATGATTGCACTTGTATCACTCATAATCTGATAATTAACTGTGTTAAGAGATACATTATCAGCATCCCAGTAATTGTCATTCTTTTCCAGTTTCAATGAACTGTTATGTACCCATTCTGTTAATACAAATGGTCCGTTGTATGCAAACTTGTCTACATCAGCACCGTACTGGTCGCCGTATTTTTCAACCAAGTCTTTTCTCTGTGGATAGAAGATGCTTGCATCTGTAGATTCCAGGAAACTTGCCATTGGAGCTGCAAGTGTGATTTCCAGTGTATGGTCATCAATTGCTTTTACACCAAGGTCTTCTACCGGTGCATCACCTGTGCTGACTGCATCATAATTCAGGATTGGTGTAACAAAGTAACTGTTTGGACATCCTGTATCTGGGTCTGCACTTCTCTGAAGAGAATATACATACTGTTCTGCTGTAACAGGTTCTCCGTCACTCCACTTTCTGTCTTCTCCGAGGTGGAATGTCCATACGGTACCTTCATCGTTAGATTCCCAAGATTCAGCATCACCAGGAACAACTGTGTACTTTCCATCTCTTTCTTCCACACGAATCAGACCTTCCATAACATTCATCAGAATGTTGCTTGAATATTGGTCTGAACGACGGCTTGGGTCAAGTGTGGTAGGTTCTGCTTCCAGATAGGTGTTAAGCACCTGTTCATCAGAACCACTTCCTCCGTTCGATGAGTTACCATCTGAGCTGCCACCGCAGGCTGCTAATGATAAAGTCATCACTGCTGCTGTTAATAAAGCAATTACTCTTTTACTTTTCATAAATTGCTCCTCCTTTATTTTTTTGGTGTTTGCTTAATCAAGCACCTCTTGTTGTTTATTATTATAGCATTTACTTTATTTTTTTGCCACAAAAAAAGAGAAAAATATGTATTTTTGTGTAAATTGCATATTTTTCTCTCTTCATTTTCTGCATTTTCGATATAAAATCATGTATTAAACACTGAATTTTTCGAATTCTTCGCATTTTGTTTTCTTTTTTCTGTTTTTTACAACAAATCGAACAGCCGACACCAGCAAATTTATAACCGCCATCGGAGCTGACAGAGTATTCAAGACTAACCGGGCACTGGATTTGGCAAATACAATCTCATCCGCATATTGGCAAATAGATGCTTTATCCGTATCTGTTATCACAATCACCCTTGCTCCTCTGTCTTTTGCGTAAGCCGCCACCTTATCTGTAGCAAAATAATAATCCGGAAACGAAAATGCCACCAGCACCGTATTCTTGTCCATAGCCGGAACCGCAGCAAATACGCTTTCATTTAACTCCGTATTAATCTTCATAGAAGCAATCTCACCGCCTGTAAGACCAATGGAAAGCTGCTCACACATCAGATATGACACCCCGCGGCCGCAGACCATCACCTTCTGGGCAGCTACAAGCATCTCTGCCACCTGTATCAGATGTTTCATGTTAATCCCTTTAATCGTGTCTACAACCAGCCTGAGTTCTTCCTGTCGGATATCATTCAAAAACTTCTCTTCATCACTTAATTCATAATCCGGAATGTCTATCTGATAATACTCATTTTCCTCATATAACTGTTGACGTTCACTGTTACCAAGAAGCTTCCTGCACTCATACTTTACTTCATTAAAACTTCCATACCCCAGTTGTTTGCACAAATTCAAAATGGTAATCTCCGTCACTCCGACCTGACTGCTCAAGTCTTTCAATGTAATAAAGGTCAGTGTATCCGTATTCTGCAAAATAAAATCTGCAATCTGCTTTTGTTTTCTCGTTAATTTTGGATATGTATCTTCAATTCTTTTTATAATATCCATGCCATTCCCCACTTCCGTATATACTCTTTAAATAATATTATACAATTTTTTTACTTTTTTCGCAAATAGTATTGTATTTTCCGTCAAAAAACATTAAACTCAATTATAGTAAATGCTATAATTTAAGGAGGGCAACATGAACACTTACACAAAATATGTCACAGACGAGCTGAAAGCTCTTACTTCTATCCCAAGCCCTTCCGGCTTCACAAAAGAAGTAACTGCTTACGTACATAAGCTCTTAACAGATATGGGATATGAACCATATTATTCTAACAAAGGCAACGTACACGTTACACTTGGCGGAGAGGGAAACCCTCTTGTATTAGCCGCACATCTGGACACTCTTGGTGCCATGGTGCGTGCAATTAAGGACAACGGCCGTCTCCGTCCTACCACGATAGGCGGACATCAGTGGGCAACCGCAGACGGCGACAACTGTACCGTTCACACCCGTGACGGAAAGGTTTATACCGGTGTTGTTCTGAATAATGAACCTTCTGCACACGTTGCTGACGAAAAAGTAGAATGTATCGAAGCAAATATGGAAATTCTTCTGGATGAAAATGTAGATTCCAAAGAAGCCACAAAGGCACTTGGCATCCAGGTAGGCGACATCATTGCCATGGATCCACGTACTACCGTAACAGAAAGCGGATATATCAAGAGCCGTTTCTTAGACGACAAGCTTTCTGCTGCTATTCTTCTCGGTCTTGCCAAAATGGTAAAAGACGGGGCATGTACATTGAATCGTAAAGTTTCACTTCTCTTTACGGTATATGAAGAAGTCGGACACGGCGGATGTGTTGTTCCGGAAGATACCAAAGAAATGTTATCCGTAGACATGGGATGTGTAGGCGGTGACCTGGAATGTACAGAACGTATGGTTTCTATCTGTGCAAAAGACTCAGGCGGACCTTACAACTACGAAGTAACAAGTGCATTGATTGCTACCGCAAAGGAAGAAAATCTGGACTTCGCCATCGATGTATATCCACACTACTGTTCCGATGTAGAAGCTACCTTAAAGAGCGGATATGACATCCGTCACGGTCTCATCGGACCTGGTGTATATGCTTCCCATAACTACGAACGTTCTCATGTAGACGGAGTAAAGAATACACTGGCACTTTTGAATGCATATGTAAGTAAATAAACTCATCAAACAAAAAAGACTGTATGTCCGTGATTATCACAAACATACAGTCTTTGTCAGCTACTGAGCGGACTTGAACCGCCGACCTCATCCTTACCAAGGATGCGCGCTACCTGCTGCGCCACAGTAGCAAGCTTTTCAGCGACTCATATAGTGTAGCACATCTGATTCGGTATTGTCAAGTCTGAATCTTCATGCTTTTCATCTTTTCGTCTTTCCGCCAGCACTGTTAGCAGTTTTTACGTTTTCCGCATTCATACCAATCTCTTTATGCGCCAAATCTCTGGCGAACGATTTCGTAAGCCAGCACTCCCGCTGCTACTGACGCATTTAAAGAGTCAATATCACCTTTCATTGGAATAGAAGCGGTCATATCGCAGTTTTCTTTTACCAGTCTGCCTACCCCTTCTCCTTCATTTCCAATTACAAGACCAATCGGTCCTTTCATGTTGACCTTATACATCACATCTCCATCCATATCTGCACACACAAACCACAGACCCTTTTCCTTCAGCTCTTCCATGGTCTTTACCAGATTGGTCACTTTGGCAACCGGTGTGTAATTCAGTGCTCCGGCAGAGGTTCTTGCTACTGTTGCTGTAAGTCCAACCGCCCGCCTCTTCGGAATAATAACGCCGTGTGCACCTGCAAGATTAGCTGTACGGATGATAGCCCCCAGATTATGTGGGTCTTCAATATTGTCAAGCAGGATTAAGAACGGGTCTTCTCCTTTGGATTTGGCAAGCTCCAGCATATCATCTACTGTTGCGTATTCGTAAGCTGCTGCCATGGCAATCACGCCCTGATGCTTGCCTGTCTCGGAAAGCTGCGCCAGTCTTTCTTTCGCCACAAACTGCAGAATCGTATCATGTTTCTTCGCTTCACGGATAATGCTGCGGACAGGTCCATCCTGACAACCATCCAGCACATACAGCTTGTCAATGGATTTTCCCGAACGGAATGCTTCCAATACCGCATTTCGCCCCTCTATCACCTGACTTTTGATTTCGTTTGTTTCCTGTTCTGCCATTATTCCTGTCCTCCCTTTGTTTCATCCGTCTTTTCTTCTTCCAAATGCGCCAGTCCGATTTTAATCAAATCAATCATGCGCTTCCAGTCATCCTGCAAATAAAGCCATCCCATCAGTGCCTCAAAGCCGGTTGCCCTGCGGTAGTCTGTAAGAGACTGGTTTTTCGCAGGAGAAACGGATTTTGCATTTCTCCCTCTGCGGTACACCGCATGTTCTTCTTCCGTAAGCACTTCCTGAATCACACGCATCATCTCTGACTGTGCAGAAGCCTGCACAATCTTACTGGTTTCCTGATGCAGCTTCTTCACCTGCTTGTTTCCTTCACTGATGACAAGCGTTTTAATAATCAAATCATATACACAATCTCCGATATACGCTAAAGTAAGAGGTGAATAGCTGTCGATATTCACCTCTTGCATTCCTAATTCCTCGCGCATATAAGATTTCCAGTCAAATCCTATGCCTTTTTCCATTGTACACCTTCTCTGGTATCTTTCAAAATAATTCCCTTACTCAGAAGTTCATCTCTGATTTCATCAGCTCTTGTAAAATTCTTTGCCTTTCTTGCAGCCTGACGTTCTTCAATCAGCTTTTCGATTTCTTCATCCAGAAGTTCTTCCTTCTTATCCACGATTAGTCCCAGAACGTCACATAATTTCACCAGTAATTCCAGATAACTCTGTAAACATTCCTTGCTGTTCTGTGCGGAAACATTGGTATTGATATATTTTACAAGCTCAAATACGGCTGCCACCGCATCTGCTGTATTAAAATCATCTTCCATGGCAGCTTCAAAGCCTTGGACAAATTCATCCGTCTTTGCAAATGCTTCTTTTTCTTCTGCTGTCATTTCCTGAACCGCTGCCGCACCCATAAGATATTTCAGATTATCGGCTGCATTTACAATTCTCTCCAGACCGTTTTTGGATGCTTCCATAAGATCTGCACTGAAATTCAACGGACTTCTGTAATGAGCACTCAGCATAAAGAAACGTAACACCTGAAGGTCATACTGTTCGCTGATTTCTCGTACTGTACGGAAATTTCCGAGAGACTTGGACATCTTTCGGTTATCAATATTTAAAAATGCATTGTGCATCCAGTATCTTGCAAATTCTTTCCCATTGGCAGCTTCGCTCTGTGCGATTTCATTTTCATGATGAGGGAACACCAAGTCTTCTCCACCTGCGTGAATATCAATCTGTTCGCCAAGGTATTTCTTGGACATTTCCGAACACTCGATGTGCCAGCCCGGACGTCCTTCGCTCCAAGGGGACTCCCATGCAGGCTCGCCCTCTTTCTTCGGCTTCCAAAGTACGAAATCCAATGGGTCTTCCTTTTCATCCTCTCCCGTTACCAACAAAGAGCGTTCACCGGAACGTAAATCATCCAGATTCTTGTGAGACAGCTTTCCATAATCATTAAACTGTCTGACACGGAAATAAACGGTTCCGTTCTTCTCATAAGCATACCCTTTGTCAATTAAATTCTGAATCATGTCAACCATTCCGCAGATTTCTTCCGTTGCAAGTGGATTCTTAGTAGCAGGCTTAATGTTCATGCCCTCCATGTCCTTCTTGCACTCTGCGATATAACGCTGGGAAATTTCCTGCGCAGTTGTGCTTTCTTCAATGGCTTTCTTAATAATCTTGTCATCTACATCTGTAAAATTGGATACATAATTGACATCATAGCCCTTATATTCAAAATAGCGGCGTACCGTGTCAAATACAATCATCGGTCTTGCATTTCCAATGTGAATAAAATTATACACGGTCGGACCGCAGACGTACATCTTTACCTTTCCTTCTTCTAACGGTATAAATTCTTCTTTCTTTCTTGTAAGTGTGTTAAAAATTTTCATTTTCGTTTCCTTCCCTTACGCTATACGATTTTGCTCTATACAATTTCATTAATAAAAACACGCTGCAATGGCTCGACTTTGGAAATGGCTTCCTTAAATTCCGCAGAAAATGTTTCCTGTTCTTCTTCCTCAATCTTCTCCAGCGTCTTATATCCAAACAAAATAGAAGTCAGTGCGTCAATGCTGATTTTCTGCACATCCTCAAATTTGCCTTTCACCCACGGCTTTGTCCGCACTACCATGCGTTCACTGTTTCCTTTTACAAAAAACAGTTTATTATTCTCGCGGATCACCGGATCAACCAGTATAAATTCAAATCCGGTCTCTTCCTTGCATTTCATACAAGATAAGAGTTCTTCCGCATGAACCACTCTTGCCATAATCATCGGCTTCGTCTCTTCTTTGGTCAGAATCAGACCGCCCGATTCAAATATTTTCTCGCAGCCCTCTGCAAAAAGCGGCTCTCTTACCGTCAGTTCGTCTTCCTCCTCAAACAGAAGCATCCCCTGAATCTCGCCTTCTTTCTCTGCAAGAAGGATTCCGCCATTCATGCTTTTCTGCTCCCGGAGCACATTTTCATAATACAGCCAGTCCCGCTTCGTATACACCTGATAACGCTCCTTCAGAATACGACTGGCGAACTGGGCTGCCCGCTTGCAGTCCTCCGCCTCTGCCATCCGGAAAATCACTTCTTCATTTACATTCTTATATAACAAATCCCGGATTTTCAAGTGTTTCTTCAGCCCGGAAGCTTTCCAGACATCTGCATCATAGACGAACCGGAAATGATGTGGATAATAAATTTTCTCGCTGGCAGGCATCAGGAACGTAAACGGAATTTTCTGAGTATACATATCTCTCACGGATTTCTTAAGCAGTTCCGTCATATATCCTTTGCCTCTGTGCAGCATCTCCGTTGCCACCGCCACAATATATCTGCTTTCCCGTTCCTGGTCTTCTATATTTATCACATATGGATTCAGTTGCAGCATAGAGCGAATCACACCATCTGTCTCAATCACATATATTTCATTATTATTCGTCTTATTCCGATAATAATAATCAAGAAATTCGTTACTGTCTTCCGTGAAAATCTGTTCCCATAAAGGTCTGGTCAGAAGATGTTCACTTGTTTTCAGTTTCCTAAGTATCATATTTTCTTCCGTCCTTACCTTTTCTGGCAACCGCCGCATCCTGCACACCCACTGCCTCCGCAAGGCGGCATCACACTGGTACTTTCCATATTCGTCAGCTTCTGGAGCATACAAATTGCCTGGGAAGAAATTCCTTCCCCGCTTCCGGTAAATCCAAGTCCTTCTTCTGTGGTTGCTTTCACGTTGATTCTGTCCTGCTCTATCCCTAATGCTGCCGCAATATTGGCTTCCATCTGCTCTATATGCGGGCGCATCTTCGGCTTCTGTGCAATAATGGTTGCGTCAATATTTTCCACCACAAATCCATTTTCGTCCAACAGATTTCCCACATGCTTCAAAAGTTCGATACTGGAAATTCCTTTATACTTCGGGTCTGTATCTGGGAAATGCTTTCCGATATCCCCAAGAGCTGCCGCACCAAGCAGAGCGTCCATAATCGCATGCAGCAGAACATCTGCATCCGAATGTCCCAAAAGCCCCTTCTCATAAGGAATCTTCACTCCTCCAATAATTAAATCTCTATCTTCTACAAGCTTATGCACATCATAGCCCATTCCAACACGCATCTAAGTCCACTCCCTTCTATCTGTTCTCGTTATTCAAAATGCTATATTTCTTATCTTCCCTATAATTTTTTACCTTCTCTATATTCAAAACGATTTATCCTTTGACTTCTTTATATCCGTTCCAGTTTAATTTCTTCCGTAGGAAATACTTCTTCTGCCTCGTCAGGATTTAACTCCAGTTCTTCTGCGGCTGTACCTTCGTCTGCTTCGTCTGTATCATTTTTATCCGCAGGTGCTTCGTCTGCTTTCCCGCTGTCTTTCTCCTCATTGACTGCCGGTTCTTCTTCCGTCACTAGAATTTCTTCTGTTTTTGCAGCTTCTCCGCTATCCGTAACAGCTTCCATGTCTGCAGCATTTTCCATTTCTGCAGCCTCCTCTATGTTTACCGTTTCTGCTTCCAGTTCTTCTTTCACATCCTCAATATCCAGAGTCATGTCTTCTTTGCGTTCCACCTTTACCATCGGAACAGGTTTCTTCCGTTTTCTTACCCGTTCTTCTACCGGCTCCGGTTCGTCATCAAATTCTATCATCTCTATATAGGAATCATCATCTTCCGCTTTCTTCTTTCCTCTTACATCTTTCCAGATTTCCCACAAATTGAAAAGTGCAACAATTGCACCAAAGATTGCAAATCCTGCGCCAAAAGCCACAAACATGGTCTCATTCTGCGGATGACTCTGTCTTGTCTGCAAAATAAGCTGTGTACCAATATATATCAAATAGCCTCCACCCAGTATCATCAGGATGTTTCTGCTTTTTATCGACATCGTAAAGCCTCCTATTTTCATAGTTACATTTCATCATAGCATATTTGGCTTAAAATATCTATGTTTTCATTGCTTTAAAATAAAAAAAGAAGTTCTTTCCAGAACTTCTTTTTTCAGTAGCGGGAACTGGATTTGAACCAGCGACACCACGGGTATGAACCGTGTGCTCTAGCCAACTGAGCTATCCCGCCATATTTAATTAGATATGGGACCTACAGGGCTCGAACCTGTGACCCTCTGCTTGTAAGGCAGATGCTCTCCCAGCT
>OIZO01000456.1_pt1 | contig 28400 bp, 25 predicted proteins | sample 1588551 | NCBI WGS metagenome assembly OIZO01 (sample SAMN03283271) | human gut metagenome | biome: human-associated habitat; material: feces | host: Homo sapiens | place: Peru | collected 2012 | reverse complement strand
CGTTACGGGAGGCGCCGGTTTTATCGGCAGCAACTTTATCTATCATATGCTCCGCGAGCATCCCGATTATGATATAGTCTGCCTCGACCTTCTGACTTATGCCGGCAATCTCAAAACTCTTGACGGGGCGATGAAAAACAGTCATTTCAAGTTCGTTAGGGGAGATATTGCCGACCGCCCGTTTGTTGACAGACTTTTCGAGGACGAAAAATTCGACATTGTCGTAAACTTTGCAGCCGAAAGCCATGTTGACCGTTCTATTGAAAACCCTGAAGTTTTCCTAGATACTAACATTAAGGGTACTGCTGTTCTTATGGATGCTTGTAGAAAGTATGGTATCAAGCGTTATCATCAGGTTTCTACTGACGAAGTTTATGGTGACTTACCACTAGACAGACCTGACCTGTTCTTTACAGAAGAAACACCAATCCACACAAGTAGTCCATATAGTTCATCAAAGGCAGGTGCTGATTTATTAGTTCTTGCTTATCACAGAACATACGACCTACCTGTAACAATCAGCCGTTGTTCAAACAACTATGGACCATATCAACATAATGAAAAATTAATTCCACACATGATTAAACTTGCAATGAATAATGAAAAATTACCAGTTTATGGCACAGGAAAAAATATAAGAGATTGGTTATATGTAGAAGATCACTGTAAAGCAATAGATATGGTATTTCATAAAGGTGTAGCTGGTGAAAGATATAATATAGGTGGGCACAATGAAAAGAGAAATATAGATATTGTAAAACTTATATTAAAAAGATTAGGAAAATCAGAAGACCTAATTCAATATGTAGAAGATAGAAAAGGTCATGATTATAGATATGCAATAGATCCAAGTAAAATAAAAGCAGAACTTGGATGGGAACCAGAAACAAAATTTGAAGATGGAATTGTAAAAACAATAGATTGGTATATAGCAAATCCAGATTGGTTAAAATAGGAAAAGTAAAAAAACTATTGCAATTCACATAAAAAAGTGATAATATAATAATGTAATAAAAACTAAGAAAAAGAAGAGTACATTTGAACTATTTGTAGAGAAAAGAAGTCTTAGGCTGGAAGCTTCTTAAATAAAGACAAATGGAAGGTAGCTTTTGAGTTGATAATCAGAAATTGTAGTAAGATTATTCGTAATGCTGCGTTAAGGCAAAATGAGAAATTATCAAAAAGATAATAATTAAGGTGGTACCGTGAGATATAAAACTCGCCCTTATGTGAAAACATAAGAGTGAGTTTTTTTGATAGGTATAAAAAAGGAGAGAAAAGATATGAGTAATCATAAATTAATGGATAAATATAATCCAAAAGAATTTGAAGAAAATTTATATAATGAATGGGAAAAGAAGGGCTATTTTAAGCCATCAATGGATAAAAGAAAAGAGAGTTTTTGTATAGTAATGCCACCACCAAATGTAACAGGAAAATTACACATGGGACATGCATTAGATGGAACAATGCAAGATATGTTAATAAGATATAAAAGAATGTGTGGGTATAATACATTATGGGTACCAGGAACAGACCATGCAGCAATTGCAACAGAGGTAAAAGTTGTAGAAAAAATGAAAAAAGAAGAAGGATTAACAAAAGCTGATATAACAAGAGAGCAATTCTTAGAAAGAGCATGGGCTTGGACAAAAGAATATGGAGGAACAATCCAAAAACAACAACGTAAATTAGGCTGTTCATGTGATTGGGAACGTTCAAGATTTACAATGGACGAAGGATTATCACAAGCTGTATTAGAACAATTTGTAAATTTATATAAAAAAGGATTAATATATAAAGGAACAAGAATGATAAACTGGTGTCCATCATGTCATACATCATTATCAGATGCTGAAGTTGAATTTGAAGAAGAACCATCACATTTATGGCATATAAGATATCAAATAAAAGGAACAGACAGATATGTAATAGTTGCAACAACAAGACCTGAAACAATGTTAGGAGATAGCGCTGTTGCAGTACATCCAGAAGATGAAAGATATAAAGATATAATTGGAAAAACATGTATATTACCAATTATGAATAAAGAAATTCCAATAATTGTAGATGACTTTGTAGAAAAAGACTTTGGAACAGGTTGTGTAAAAATAACACCAGCACATGATATGAATGACTATCAAGCAGGATTAAGACATAATCTAGAAATAGTAGAAGTATTTGATGATTCATCAATAATGGGAGACTTAATACCAGAATATAAAGGATTAACAACATTAGAAGCACGTAAACTAATAGTAAAAAAACTAGAAGAAATAGGAGCACTTGTTAAAACAGAAGATTATACACATAATGTTGGAAAATGCTATAGATGTCATAATACAGTAGAACCAAGAATATCAAATCAATGGTTTGTAAAAATGAAAGAATTAGCAGAACCTGCAATAAAAGCAGTTAAGGAAGATGATATAAAATTTATTCCAAAGAGATATGAAAAAACATATTTTAACTGGATGGAAAATATTCAAGATTGGTGTATATCACGTCAATTATGGTGGGGACATAGAATACCAGCATATTATTGTGATGAATGTGGACATATAAATGTAAGTAAAACAGCACCAGAAAAATGTGAAAAATGTGGTTCAACAAAATTACATCAAGATGAAGATTCTCTTGATACATGGTTTAGTTCAGCATTATGGCCATTCTCAACACTTGGCTGGCCTAATATGGATAGTGAAGATTTAAAAACATTTTATCCAACGAATGTATTAGTAACAGGATATGACATAATATTCTTCTGGGTAGCAAGAATGATATTTTCAGGATTAGAATGTATGAAACAAAAGCCATTTAGTGATATATTAATACATGGTATTGTAAGAGATAGCCAAGGTAGAAAAATGTCAAAATCATTAGGAAATGGAATAGACCCATTAGAAGTTATTGATCAATATAGTACAGATGCATTAAGATTTTCATTGGTTTTAGGAATTTCAGCAGGAAATGACATAAGATATATGCCAGAAAAACTAGAACAAGCATCAAATTTTGCAAATAAATTATGGAATGCTGCAAAATTCGTATTAATGAATTTAGATGGTGTTGAAAAATTACCAAAATTAGATGAAATTGATACAGCCAAATTAGCTAAAGAAGACAAATGGATAATATCAAAATTAAATACATTATCAAAAGAAGTAAATGAAAATATTACAAATTATGATTTAGGAGTTGCAACGCAAAAAATATATGACTTTATATGGAATGAATTCTGTGATTGGTATATAGAAATTGTAAAAACACGTTTATATAGTGATGATAAAGAAAGCAAGTTAATGGCACAAGTAACATTAAATGAAGTATTAATGAATTCATTAAAATTATTGCATCCAATTATGCCATTTATAACAGAAGAAATATATTTACAATTATTTAATATTGATGAAAGTATAATGATTTCAAAATTCCCACAATTTGATGAAAAATATAATTTTAAAGCTGATGAAGAAGAAATTGAAAAATTAAAAGAATTAATTATAGGAATTCGTAATTTAAGAGCAAGCTCAAATGTACACCCATCAAAAAAGACAGAATTAATATTTGTAACAACAAAATATAAAGATTTAATAAATCAATCTGAAGGATTTTTAAAGAAATTAGGATATAGTGAAAATATCAAAGTTCAAGAAAATAAAGAAGGAATTGCCCAAAATGCATTATCAATAATAACAGATGGAATTGAATTATATATTCCATTTGAAGAACTTGTTGATATTGAAGAAGAAAGAAAACGTATGGAAGAAGAAAAGAGAAAGGTTATTGCAGAAATTGAAAGAGCAAGTAAAATGCTTTCAAATCCAGGATTTGTTAATAAAGCTCCAGAAGCTAAAATTAATGAAGAAAAAGCAAAACTTGAAAAATATCAAAATATGTTAAAAAATCTTGAAGAAAGATTAAAATAATTACTTAGAGCACATGATTTTATGTGCTCTTTTTAGTTATATTTATTACATTAACAGCATATTATAATTTAGTATAGAAGAGAAAGGATGATATTAAATTATGATAGAAGAAAGAAAAAGTACGACAATTAATCAAAACATTGTCCAAAATATAGTATTAGAAAATAGAGAAAAGCTTAATGTATCAGGAGTAAATGATGTATTAAGTTTTGATGATCAAGTAGTAATGATAGATACAGAATTAGGATTGCTTACAGTAAAAGGAGAAAATATTAGAATAAATAAATTAAGTTTAGATACATCTGAAGTAATAATTGATGGAGAAATTTCAAGTCTAACATATAGTCAAAAAGGACCAGAAAAAAATGGAGGAACATCATTATTAAGCAAAATCTTTAAATAAAAGAAAGGCATAAAATGGTAGAAAATCAAGCATATTTATTTATAGTTTTTTCATTAACAGGAATTGGATTAGGAGTATTATTTGACTTTTTTAGAGCATTAAGGAAAACATTTAAAACACCGGATTTAGTTACATACCTAGAAGATATAATATATTGGATATTAGCAGGAATAATTGTATTATATAATATATGGTTTTTTAATGATGGAGAAATCAGAATATATATGATATTAGGAATATTGATAGGAGCAGTAATATATACACTAACATTAAGTACAATATTTATAAAAGTAAATTATTATATAATGAGTAAAATAAAAATAATATTGACATTTATCAGCAAAATCTTCAAAATTCCAATAAAATTTATTAATAATATATTAAATAAATTAAAAAAACTAATTAAATTCAAAGAGAAAAAGGGGAATTTGGAAAGTAATGGAGAATAATATATTATCTAAAGTTTAAAAAATGGAGAGCACTTATGAAAAAGAATAAATTTTTAATACCTGTCTTTTTGATTGCCCTAATAGTATGGGGAGTGGTGTTAATAAGACAACAAAAAAATATAATACAATATCAAAAAGAAATTAAAGAATTATCTACAAAAATAAATGTAGCACAAGACGAACTAGATCAAAACAAACAAAATTTAGAAGAAGAAATAAATAAATCAAATTCACCAGAATATATAGAAAAAGTAGCACGCGAAAAACTAGGAATGTATTTACAAAATGAAAGAGTTTATGTCGATAGTAATAAGTAAATCCTTAAAACATTCAAGTTTTAAGGATTTATCTTTATTTATAATATTGCTTAGAAAATTTATTTTATAAATTTTTAAGCATGAACAAATATACTGAAAAATCTTTGACTTTTCAGATTTGTTCTTAGATCAAAAGAAATCCCAAAAATAAAAAATCAAATAAATAGGAGGTAGTTATGTCAGATTTAGAAAACATGACATTATTAGAGTTGAGAAATTTTGCCAAAGAGCATAACATAAAAAATATCTCAAAACTAAAAAAAGAAGAATTAATAATATTATTAAATCAAATTAAAGATTCATCAAAATCCAAAGTAGAAGAAAAAGAAGAATTAAGATATGATGAAAATGATGATGAACAAATAGAAGAATTATCAGAATCTGGTTCAACAATTGAATACAAAGTAACGAACGACGATGATCAAATTGTTGAAGGAATACTTGAGGTATTACCAGATGGATATGGATTTTTAAGAGGAGATAATTATTTATCAAGTCCAAAAGATGTTTATATTTCACCAATCCAAATAAGAAGATTTAAACTAGATACAGGTGATATAATAAAAGGAATCGCTAGAACGAAAGAAGGTGAAAAATTCCCTTCATTAATATTTGTTGGAGAAGTAAATGAAGAACATCCAGAAAAGGCTGCAAAAAGAAAAAGATTTGATGAATTAATACCAATTTATCCAAATGAAAGATTAAAACTTGAAACAAAACCAACAGAATATGCAATGAGAATAATTGATTTAATTTCACCAATAGGAAAAGGGCAAAGAGGAATGATTGTTGCTCCACCAAAAGTAGGAAAAACAACATTATTAAAGAAAATAGCAAATAGTATATCAGAAAATAATCCAGAAGTTGAATTAATAGTTTTACTTATAGATGAGAGACCAGAAGAAGTAACAGATATGAAACGTTCAATAAAAGGACAAGTTATTTATTCAACATTTGATGAAATGCCAGAACATCATGTAAAAGTAGCTGAAATGGTATTAGAAAGAGCAAAAAGAATAACGGAACATAATAAAGATGTTGTAATATTATTAGATAGTATTACAAGATTAGCAAGAGCATATAATTTAGTTATGCCATCATCTGGTAAAACATTATCAGGAGGGTTAGATCCAGCAGCATTACATAAACCAAAAAAATTCTTTGGAGCAGCAAGAAATATTGAAAATGGGGGAAGTTTAACAATACTTGCAACAGCATTAATTGAAACAGGAAGTAGAATGGATGATGTAATATTTGAAGAATTCAAGGGAACAGGAAATATGGAAGTACACTTAGATAGAAAACTATCTGAAAAACGTATATTCCCAGCAATTGATATAAATAAATCTGGAACAAGAAGAGAAGATTTATTATTGACAAAACCAGAATTAGAAACAGTATTTGCATTAAGAAAAGCATTAAATAATTTACCTGTTGCAGATGTTACAGAACAAATAATTTCTCAAATGACAAAGACTAAAAACAATGAAGAATTTATAGAAAAAATGGATTCTTATTTAAAAAATTATAAAAACTAACATTGTTTTTTACATTTTATTCCAAAAAATTACTTGAAAGTAGTAGTAAAAAGTAGTATAATATATATGTGACAAATTATTTGCTAATTTAGGGAGTGTAAAAATGTTAAAAGAAAAGAAGCCACGGAATAGAAGCAAAAGGAAAAATATTAATAAAACAACATTAATTAGTTGTACAATTGGTGTTATATTTTCAGTTAATATTTGTAGCTTTGCAAATACGAATGCAAGAGAAGTGGCAAAACATTCTCAAGCAATAGTAGAGATTCAAAATCAGAAGTTACATATGCAAACAATTGAATTAGAAAATCAGGAGGTTCTTTATAGAGTACAAGAGGAACTTTATAGTTCCAAAAAAGAGGTTAAACCTAGAGAATATGAAGAATCAGAAGATTCTTTTAATGCAATATATGAAGAAGATATTGCAAATCAACAAGAAAGTGAGGATGAGTATAATTCAAAGGTAGAAAGTGAAATCTCAGTCCAACTTGAAGGAAATGAAGACTCTTACAATGAGGAAGTTGGAAATGAGATTGAAACTGAGCTTGAAATGACAGAAGAAGAAAATTCTCCAGTTTTCAAATTTTCTCAAAAAGATTTTGAACTTTTGTGTGAGATTACTTATGCCGAAGCAGGCAATCAAACAGAGGAACAGCAAGTTGCAGCAGCAGCTACAATTCTTAACAGAGTTGGAAGCTCAATCTTCCCCAATACAATAAAGGAAGTGATTATGCAACGAGGTCAATTTGCATCCACAAAAAATGGTCACATCTATGCATGTGGAAAAACAGTTGATTTTTCCAAAGTGCCTGATATGACAAAAGAAGCAGCTCGGAGAGCTTTAAATGGAGAAGATCCTACAGAGAATTGGCTCAGAAAAGAAGCCAAAAGATTGGGACTTAATTCTGAGAAGTATGCTTCTGGCGGAGCATTGTACTTCTATAGTCCTGAATTTACAAATTCTTCTGAACTTGCAGCACGGAGTAATATCAAGTGCAAAGTTCAAAAAGGTGGCCACATCTTCTATAAAGTATGGGGCTAATTAATACACTCACCATAGTTCTAAAATAAGAGCTATGTACAAGAAAGGCGAGGATTGTGTAAAAACAATTTAAGCCTTTTTATTTAATAAAAAATTAATATAAATGTCATTGTTTTGTCACATTAAATGTAGTAAAATAAAAATAGATAAATTTGTGTCGAAAGATATTATTTTTCGAATACAACAAAAGGGTGATGAAATGAAAGTAATAAAAAAAATATTAATAATTATACTATTAATCATAATATTTATAGTAGCAGGATTTTTATATAAAGGACATGAATTATATAAACAAGCACTTGAAAAAATCAGTATATCAGATAAAGTTGCAGAAATAAAATCAGATGAAAACTATACAAAACTTGAAGATATGTCTGAGTTTTATAAAGATGCAGTAATTGCAGTAGAAGATAGGAGATTTTATGAACATGGTGCAATAGATCCAATTGCATTAGCAAGAGCTATATATTCAAATATAAAAGCAAAAGAATTAAGAGAAGGTGGAAGTACAATAACACAACAACTTGCCAAAAATATATATTTTACACAAGAAAAATCAGCATTAAGAAAAATATCTGAAATATTTATGGCATATGATTTAGAAAAAAATTTAAATAAAGATACAATATTAGAATTATATTTAAATACAAGTTATTTTGGAGATGGATATTATTGTGTAGCAGAAGCATCAAGAGGATATTATAAAAAAGAACCAAAAGATATGAATAGAAATGAAGCAAGTATGTTGGCTGGAATTCCAAATGCTCCATCAGCATATTGTCCAACAAAACATTTGGATTTAGCCAAAAAAAGACAAAATCAAGTATTAGATAAAATGGTAAGATATGAATTCATTACAGCAGAAGAAAAAGAAGAAATATTAAATGAAAGTAATGCAGTAGAAGATAATAAAGATTAATATATTGCAAGAAACAACAAATTGTGGTAAAATATTTGGGAATTAATACTTATTATACAATAAAGAAGGTAATAACATGTTAGAACAAATCAATTCACCACAAGATTTAAAAAAATTAAATGAAAAAGAAAAGAAACAATTAGCAGAAGAAATAAGAAAATATATATTAGATGTAGTTTCAGAAAATGGAGGACATCTAGCATCAAATTTAGGAGTGGTAGAGCTAACAATAGCACTACACTCCGTATTTAACGTTCCAGAAGACAAAATAGTATGGGATGTAGGACATCAAAGTTATGTACATAAAATTATAACTGGAAGAAGAGAAGAATTAAAAAATATAAGAAAACTAAATGGAATTGCAGGTTTTCCTAAAAGCAATGAATCAGATGCAGATTGTTTTAATACAGGACATAGTAGTACATCAATTTCAGCAGCATTAGGAATGGCTAGAGCAAGAGATTTACAGGGAAAAAAGAATTCTTGTATAGCAGTAATTGGTGATGGTGCATTAACAGGTGGAATGGCATTAGAAGCATTAAATGATGCAGGATGTAGTAATTGTAATTTAACAGTTATATTAAATGATAATGAAATGAGTATTGCAAAAAATATAGGTGGGATAAATCAATTTTTAAGTACACTAAGAACCAAAAAATTATATACTAGAACAAATAAATTAATAAAAAACAAATTAAATAAATTACCAGTTGTAGGAAATAAATTGGTAAGGATTATTCAAAGATTCAAAAGAGCATGTAAGCAATTAGTAATAAGAGGAATGTATTTCGAAGATATAGGTTTTACATATTTAGGGCCTGTTGATGGACATAATATTGAAAAATTAGAAAGTATATTAAAACTAAGTAAAGAAATAGAAGGACCAGTTTTAATACATGTATTAACTAAAAAAGGAAAAGGATATAAAATAGCAGAAAAAAATCCAGATAGATTTCATGCAACATCTCCATTTAATATAGAAACAGGAGAATTAAAAAAAGAGAAAAAAGCAGATTATTCTAAAATATTTGGAGAAAAATTGGTAAAACTAGCAAGAGAAAATGAAAAAATAGTTGCTGTTACAGCATCAATGAAAGATGGAACAGGACTTAGAGAATTTCAAAAAGAATTTCCAAAAAGATTTTTTGATGTAGGGATTGCAGAACAACATGCTATAACAATGTCTGCAGGAATGGCAAAAGAAGGAATGATACCTGTAATACCAATATATTCATCATTTTATCAAAGAGCATATGATCAAGTTATACATGATGTTGCAATGCAAAATTTGCCAGTAATTATGTGTGTAGATAGAGCTGGATGTGTTGGAGCAGATGGAGAAACACATCAAGGAACATTAGATATGGCATTTTTCAGACTTGTTCCTAATTTAACAATAATGGCACCAAAAGATTTTAAAGAATTAGAAGATATGTTAGAATTTGCAGTAAAATTAAATAAGCCAGTAATTATTAGATATCCTCGTGGAGGAGAAGATTCAAAAATAAAATTTGAAAGACATGAAAATATCGAATTAGGAAAAGCAGAAGTTTTAAAGAAAATTATAAATGAAGAAAAATCAAGTAAAACAAAAATATTACAAAAGATTGGAGATAAAGTATTTAATAACAAAACACAAAAAGAAAGAGTAACTATAATAGCAATTGGAAAAATGGTTGCAAGAGCAATGGATATAGGACAAAAACTGCAAGAAAAGATGGATGTTGAAGTTATAAATGCAAGATTTTTGAAACCATTAGATAATAATACAATAATTGAAAGTATTAAGAAAACTAAAAATGTAATAACAATAGAAGATGGAACTATTATAAATGGATTAGCCACAGCGGTAAAAGAACTAATTGTAAATAATAATTTGCAAGGAGTAAAAATAAAAAGTTATGCATATCCTGATGAATTCATAAAACATGGAAGTGTTGATGAACTTGAAAAGATATATGGGTTAGATGAAGAAAATATAATAAATGGGGTGAATAAATCATGATTGAAGGAAATGAAAATAATGATTTAGAGAACTTAGAAGAGCTAGACGACATTACTGCTGTCGATCTAGCTTTAAAGTTATCTGAATATGATGATGACGAATTAGAGGAATTTTTAAAGAAACCAACAGAGGAAGAGTTAGCTGGAATATTAGAAGAAGCTGAATTAGATACACAGCTTAGAATATTGAAGTTTTTAGATAATAAGAAAATCTTAAAAGTATTTAGTTATATGTCAAAAGATGATATTGTAGATATTTTAGGAGAAATGAATGTTGGAAAATCTAAAGAATTAATCAATTTGATGAAAAGTGGAGATAGAGCTGTTATCAAAGAACTTTTAGGATATAAAGATGATTGTGCTGGTGGTATTATGACAACAGAATATATAGCTCTTAATGCTAATCTTCCAATAGAAGATGCAATAAAAAAGATAAAAGAAATTGCGCCAAAAACAGAGTTAATTGACACAATCTTTGTTGTAAATAGAAAAAAAGAATTAATAGGAACAGCACAATTAAGAGATATATTAGTTGCCCCAGAAAATGAAAAATTAGAAGAAATAACAAATGAACATTTTGTATATGTTGATCCAGAAACAGACCAAGAGGAAGTTGCTTTAATAGTTTCAAAATATGATTTAACAGCAATACCAGTTTTAAATAAGAAAAAAGCGATGCTTGGAATTATAACAATTGATGATATAGTTGATGTAATAGTTGAAGAACATACAGAAGATTTGTTAAAAATGGGTGGTGTCGCAAAAGAAGAGACATTAGATAGTACATTATGGGAATCTATAAAATTAAGACTTCCATGGTTACTTGTAAATTTGTTAACTGCATTTTTAGCATCTGCAACAATAAAAGTTTTTGAATCTACAATTGCACAAGTTGTAGCATTATCATCTATAATGTCAATTATTACAGGTATGGGTGGAAATGCAGGAACACAGACTATTTCTATTATAATTAGAAATATTGCAATGGGAAAGGTTAGTTTAAAAGATTCTTGGCATTTACTTGGAAAGGAAATATTACTTGGAGTTATAGATGGGGCAGTTATAGGAATTGTAACAAGTGGAATTGTTTCAATAATGTATGGAAATTATTATTTGGGAATTATTGCTTTTTTAGCAATGGTCGCAAATTTGATAATTTCAGGTGTGTCTGGAATATTGATTCCATTAATTTTACAAAAATTAAAAATTGATCCAGCACTATCTTCTTCAATATTTTTGACAACTGCTACTGATGTATTGGGATTTTTTATTTTTTTGAGTTTAGCAAAAATATTTTTAGTACATTTAATTTAAAAAAATTTATAAAATTAGCACTCTACTATTGACATTGCTAAAATGATGTTGTATAATAATAAATGTAAACGAAAAGCGAATGACAGCACTATCTTAAAAGAAGTGCTGTTAAAGCATTTATTCACAAAGGAGAGTGATATTTATGAATATACAAAAATTTACGCAAAAATCAATAGAAGCATTACAAAATGCACAAACATTAGCAAGTACAAATCAGAATGCACAAGTAGAACAAGAACATATATTACTTGCATTACTAGAACAAGATAATAGCTTAATAAAAGAACTAATAAAGAAAATTACATCAAATGAAGAAAACTTTGAAAATGAAGTAAAAAGACTAGTTGATAACAAGCCAAGAATGACAGGTGGTTCAAGACCAAATGATGGAATATATGTATCACAAGATACAGATTTAGTATTAGCAGATAGTGAAAATATAGCAAAAAAAATGAAAGACGAATATGTATCTGTTGAACATATAATGATTTCAATATTTGATCATGCAAATAGTCAATTAAAAGAATTATTTAGAACATTTAATATAACAAAAAACGCATTTTTAAAAGCATTATCAGAAGTTAGAGGAAACACAAGAGTAACAACAGACAATCCAGAAGAGACCTATGATGTTTTAAAGAAATATGGTCAAGACCTAGTACAAATGGCAAGAGACCAAAAACTTGATCCAGTAATAGGAAGAGATAATGAAATAAGAAATGTAATAAGAATTCTATCAAGAAAAACCAAAAATAATCCATGTTTAATTGGTGAACCAGGTGTTGGTAAAACAGCAATAGCAGAAGGATTAGCATTAAGAATTGTTAGAGGAGATGTGCCAGAAGGATTAAAAGACTGCACAATATTTTCACTTGATATGGGGCTACTTGTAGCTGGTGCAAAATATAGAGGAGAATTTGAGGAAAGATTAAAAGCAGTATTACAAGAAGTAAAGAAAAGTGAAGGAAAAATTATCTTATTTATTGATGAAATTCACACAATTGTTGGAGCAGGAAAAACAGATGGTGCAATGGATGCTGGAAACTTATTAAAACCAATGTTAGCAAGAGGAGAATTACATTGTATTGGTGCAACAACATTAAATGAATATAGACAATATATAGAAAAAGACCAAGCACTAGAAAGACGTTTCCAACCAGTAATGGTAGATGAACCAACAGTAGAAGATACAATATCAATATTAAGAGGATTAAAAGAAAGATATGAAGTATATCATGGAGTAAAAATATCAGACAATGCCTTAATTACTGCTGCAACATTATCACACAGATATATTTCAGACAGATTTTTACCAGATAAAGCAATAGACTTAATAGATGAAGCATGTAGCATGATAAAAACAGAAATGCAATCAATGCCAACAGAACTTGATGAAGTATCAAGAAAAATAATGCAATTAGAAATTGAAGAAACAGCACTTTCAAAAGAAACAGATGAAATTTCTAAAAAAAGACTAGAAGACATCAAAAAAGAAAAAGCAGAATTAAAAACAAAATTTGATGGAATGAAAGCAAAATGGGAAAATGAAAAACAAGCAATTTCTAAAGTACAAAAATTACGTGAAGAAATAGAACAAGTAAATGCACAAATAGAACAAGCAGAGAGAGTATATGATTTAGGAAAAGTTGCAGAATTAAGATATGGTAAACTTCCAGAATTGCAAAAAGAATTAAAAGCAGAAGAAGAATTATCTGAAAAAGGAAAAGAAGATGGTCTATTAAGAAATAAAGTAACAGAAGATGAAATAACAAAAATTATTTCAAGATGGACAGGAATACCAGTTACAAAATTAATGGAAAGTGAAAGAGAAAAAATCTTACATTTACCAGAATTATTGCATAAGAGAGTAATTGGACAAGATGATGCAGTAGAAAAAGTATCTGAAGCAATAATGCGTTCAAGAGCAGGAATTGGAGATCCACGTAAACCAATAGGATCATTTATGTTCTTAGGACCAACTGGTGTTGGTAAAACAGAACTTGCAAAAGCATTAGCAGAATGCTTATTTGATGATGAACATAATATGATAAGAATAGATATGAGTGAGTATATGGAAAAATACTCTGTATCTAGATTAATTGGTGCGCCTCCAGGATATGTTGGATATGAAGAAGGTGGACAATTAACAGAAGCAGTAAGAAGAAAACCATATTCAGTAGTTTTATTTGATGAAATAGAAAAAGCTCATCCAGATGTATTTAATATTTTGTTACAAGTACTTGATGATGGTAGAATTACAGACTCACAAGGAAGAACAGTAGACTTTAAAAATACAATTATAATATTAACTTCAAACTTAGGTTCAAGTTATATATTAGACGGAATTCAAGAAAATGGAGAAATATCTGAAGAAGCAAAAGAAAATGTAAGAAAATTGTTAAAACAAAGCTTTAGACCAGAATTCTTGAACAGATTAGATGAAATAGTATTTTATAAACCATTACAGAAAACAGAAATAGGAAGAATATTAGATTTATTAATTAAAGATTTGGAAAGAAGACTTGATGATAAACATATTAGTTTAAATGTTACACAATCAGCAAAAGATTATTTAATTAATAATGGATATGATGAAGTTTATGGTGCAAGACCATTAAAGAGATTTGTTCAAAAGAAACTTGAAACATTAATTGCAAAAAATATTTTAGCAAATAAAATTTTACCAAATACAACAATTACAGTAGATTGCAAAGATGATGAACTATTTATTTCTTGAATAAAGTAAAATATGAATAAATATTTTTGTGAAATTGTAGATTTTTTTTGAAATCAGTGATATAATCTGTTGAGCTGATACAAATAGTATTAGTTGAAACATATTACATTATATTAAATGTAAGGAGGATGTTATCCATGAAAATGCAATTGAAAGAAAATGTTGAATTTCGGAGTTTGGCAGTAAATTGTAAAAACTTTCAAAAAGAAATTTCGAAAGTGATTGAGCAACTTGGAACGGCAAGAGTAGCATTTGTATTTAAATCTGAGGTAATGCATAGAATTTCAAAAGAAGGACTTTGCAAATACTATACAGAGGGTTATACTTCTGATGATGGTACTTGTATGGTAATTACACATGGTTCTATGAAATTAGATAAAGTGGCTTATACAATTTACCCATTTGATTTATTTGAGAATGAGAACTGTAAAGGAGTTGAAAGTATTATCACTGTAATTTATGATAATCGTGGTGTTGTTCACTATGCATTACCACTACGTAGTGAAAATATTCAGTTTATTTATGTTCTGGAGTATGTTACAAATTAATCAAACAATTGTAAATTTGGAAAAACAGTAAAAACAAGAGGAGCGAGAAGTAATATCTTGCTCCTCTTGAGTTTATTATGATTTGTATTGACATTTTATTTGATAAGGTGATATAATTTCAAATTATAAAAGTTAAACAAAAAATAAAGGAGAAATAAAATGACATTAGTAGAAGAATTAAAATGGAGAGGGCTAATAAAAGATATATCAAGTCCAGAATTAGAAGAGAAACTTAATAAAGGAGGTCTAACATTTTATATAGGAACAGACCCAACAGCAGATAGCTTACATGTAGGACATTTATCAAGTTTTTTAATTTCAAAAAGACTAAAAGAAGCAGGACATCATCCAATATTATTAGTTGGTGGAGGAACAGGAATGATAGGAGATCCGAGACCAACAACAGAAAGAGCAATGATTAGTAAAGAGCAAGTAAGACATAATTTTGAATGTTTAAAAAAACAAGTTGAAGATATATTTGGATTTGAAGTTGTAAATAATAATGATTGGTATCAAGATATTAATGTTATAGACTTCTTAAGAGATTATGGAAAGTATTTTAATGTTAATTATATGTTAGACAAAGACATTATAAGAAGAAGACTAGATTCAGGAATTACATATACAGAATTTTCATATATGATATTGCAAGCATTAGACTTCAAACATTTACATGAATGTAATGGAGTAGATTTACAATGTGCTGGCTCTGACCAATGGGGAAATATTACAGCAGGAATTGATTTAATAAGAAAATCAACAGGTGATGAAGTATATGGATTTACAATGCCATTAGTTACAGATTCACAAGGAAAGAAATTTGGAAAAAGTGAAGGAAATGCTTTATGGTTAGATAAAACAAAAACATCAAGCTATAAATTATATCAATTCTTTGTAAATGTTGAAGATTCAATGGTAATAAATTATTTAAAAATATATACATTTCTTTCAAGAGAAGAAATTGAAGAATATGAAAGAAAAAATAATGAACATCCAGAATTAAGAGAAGCACATAAAGCTTTAGCACGTGAAATAATAACATTTTTACACGGAAAAGAAGAATATGAAAGAGCTGAAAAATTAGCACAAAGTTTATTTAATAATAAATTTGAAGATTTAACAAAACAAGATATTGCAGATTTATTTGATGAGCAAGATATGAAAGAAGTTAATGCTGACATAAGTATAGTTGATATGGTAATATCAGTAGGAGCTGCGTCAAGTAAAAGAGAAGCAAGAGAGTTTATAACAAGTGGAGCAGTATCTTTAAACGGAAACAAAATAACAGATGTTAATCAAACAATACCAGCTGATATGTTTATAGATAACACATATGTTATTATAAAAAGAGGAAAGAAAAATTACTATGTAGGGGAGAAATTAAACTAATAATTTGATAAATAAAAAAATAAGTGTTATAATGGTGACAATAAAATATAATTATAGGAGCTATAATGGAAGATATATATAGAAATGAAAATTATAGGCGAAAAAGTAGTCATCGTTCAAAACATAGTTCAAAAACAATAAATTATAGAATACGATATAATAGTAACAATAGAAATAATAATAAAAAACGCCGAAAAAAAGCGAAAAGAATGGAAGAACCAAAATTAAATAAGAAAAAAGTATTTATGGTAATAGCTATTCCGATATTAATAATCATGTTTATTAATAATAAAAAAGGTAAAGACATAGAAGTATCTGGAAAAGGAACAGATATAAAAGAAACACAATCAACAATTGAAACTAATATTACAAATAATACTAATACACCAACGCAAACTACTGACATAAGTACTAATTTAACACAAATAACAAATAAAGTAGAAGTGACAGATTGGAAATTAAGATTAGCAAATTATGATAATTTATTACCTGAAGACTTTGAAGTTGAATTAGCAAATATAGATAATTCAAAAGATTCAAAGCAATTTGATGCAAGAGCTGTAAAGTATTTAAAAGATATGATAAATGCTATGAAGAAAGATGGAAATACAAAAATATGGTGTCAATCAACATATAGAAGTGTAAAAAGACAAAAAGAGTTATATAATGCAAGTGTTCAAAAATATTTGAAGCAAGGAAAAACACAAGAAGAAGCGGATAAGCTTACATTAGAATATATTAATAGACCAGGTGGAAGTGACCATAATTTAGGATTAGCAGTAGATTTTAATTATGTTGATAATTCTTTTGCAAAAACGTCAGAATATAAGTGGTTATTAAAAAATGCAGAGAATTATGGATTTGTTTTAAGATATCCAGAAGATAAAGAAGACAAAACTAAAATTGCATATGAATCTTGGCACTGGAGATATGTTGGAGAAGAAAATGCTAAAAGAATGAATGAACTTAATATGTGTTTAGAAGAATATGTAGAATATTTACAAAATGGAAATAAATAATTTTTAGTCATATTTCAAGACAAGTTTGAATATAATATAAATATGAAACTTGTATAAAATTTTAACAAATGAAAAGAAAGGAATGTGGCTAAATATGATGCTCAGAAATGTAGAACAGACATTTGAAATTACTAAAGACAATCAGTATACAAAAATCACAGTTAAAAACAATCAAATCATTAAAGTATTGGTGGCAAGGAAAGGAAAAGTTTATCTGATTTTTTCTAGTGGTAATTGGCAATATTATGATTCGAAAGATAAACTTGAAATTATTCCTAGAGGAAAAGGGCTATATGATGTAAAAGGAGAATATGAAAGTCCTCTTAAAATGTATTGCAGAGCATGGTCTGTCGAAATTGAGTGTGAAAACATTTGGAGAGAGATAGTAAAATTTGTAAAAGATAGTAAAATAATTTGTTAAAAGTAAAGAGAACTCCATAATAGGAGTTCTTTTTGTTGAGAAATTTAAAGTTTCTTATATAATAAAAAAGTCATATTTTCTTAAGTAATAAAAATAATTTTTTATAAATTAGCACTTTACTATTGACGCTGCTAAAATAAGTGATATAATAACCAAAGATAAAAAAAGAAAGAAGGAATTTAAAATGAGTAATAAACAATTTAAAGCAGAATCAAAAAGACTATTAGACTTAATGATAAATTCAATATATACAAATAAAGAAATATTTTTAAGAGAATTAATTTCAAATGCAAGTGATGCAATGGACAAGTTATATTATCGTTCATTAACAGATAAAAACTTAAAAATAAATAAAGAAGATTTAAAAATAAAAATTGATATTGACAAAGAAAAAAGAACATTAACAATAACAGATAATGGTTGTGGAATGACAGAAGATGAGCTTGATAAAAACCTTGGAACAATTGCAAAAAGTGGTTCTTTAGCATTTAAAGAACAAAATGAGAAAAAAGAAGATATTAATATAATAGGACAATTTGGCGTAGGATTTTATTCAGCATTTATGGTAAGTGATGAAGTAAAAGTAGAAAGTAAGTCAGCCGATAGTGAACAAGCATATTGTTGGACTTCAAAAGGAGTAGAAGGATACACAATTGAACCATGTGATAAAAAAGATGTAGGAACAAAAATAACATTACATATAAAAGAAGACAGTGAAGAAGAAAAATATAGTGAGTTCTTAGAGGAATATAAAATACAAGAAATAATAAGAAAATATTCAGATTATATTTCATATCCAATTCAAATGGATGTAGAACATGAGAAAACAAAAGAAGGCTCAAAAGAAACAGAAAAAGTTATTGAAACAGAAACAATAAATTCAATGATTCCATTATGGAAAAAAGATAAAAAAGAAATAAAAGAAGAAGAATATAACCAATTTTATACAGAAAAATTTTATGATTTCCAAGCACCATTAAAAGTAATACATTCATCAGTAGAAGGACAATATAAATATGATGCATTATTATATATTCCATCACATTTACCTTATGATTATTATACAAAAGAATATGAAAAAGGACTACAATTATATGCAAATGGTGTATTAATAATGGATAAATGTTCAGATTTATTACCAGATTATTTTGGATTTGTAAAAGGATTAGTAGATAGTGATGATTTATCACTTAATATATCAAGAGAAGTATTACAACATGATAGACAATTAAGAGTAATTGCTAAAAATATTGAAAATAAGATAAGATCTGAATTAGAAAATATGTTAAAATCAGATAGAACAAAATATGAAGAATTCTTCAAAGTATTTGGAGTTCAATTAAAATATGGAACATATAGTGATTATGGAATGAACAAAGACAAACTTCAAGATTTATTATTATTCTATTCTTCAACAGAAAAGAAATTGGTAACATTAAAAGAATATGTAATGAGAATGAAAGAAGACCAAAAAGCAATTTACTATGCATCTGGTGAATCAATAGATAAAATAGATTTATTACCACAAGTAGAAATTTTAAAAGATAAAGGATATGAAATATTATATTTAACAGATAATGTTGATGAATTTGTATTCCAAGTTTTAAATAAATATGAAGAAAAAACATTCCAAAATGCTTGTGCAGATAATTTAGACTTAGATTCAAATGAAGAAAAAGAAGAATTAAAAAAAGAAAATGAAGAAAACAAAGATATGTTTACTGCAATGAAAGAAGCATTAAATTCTGAGGTACAAGCAGTTAGATTTACACATAGATTAAAAAATCACCCAGTATGTTTAACAAGTGAAGGTGCAATATCTGTAGAAATGCAAAAAACATTAAATTCAATGCCAAATAATAACCAAGATATTAAAGCACAAACAGTACTTGAAATTAATGCAAATCATGAAATTGCAAATAAATTAAAAGATTTGTATAAAAATGATAAAGATGAATTAAAGAAATATACTCAAATATTATATGCTCAAGCAAGATTAATTGAAGGATTAAACATTGAGAATCCAACAGAGTTAAGTAATTTAATATGTGAAGTTATGTCTAAATAAATTGAAAGGGGGTAAGACAAAAAATCTTATCTCTTTTATTTTATAATAAATTAATAAATATTTTATTGAAAATAGCATAAAATTGTGATAGGATAAATTTGTAAAAAGGAGATGATGAGATAATTATGAAAAAATTATTATCAAACTATAAATCAACAATTATATTATTAGTATCAATAATAATAGGAGCAATTGTAGGATTTATATTTAAAGAAAAAGCAACAGTTTTAAGTCCTTTAGGAGACATATTTTTGAATTTATTACTAGTAGTTATAACACCATTAATATTTTTAACAATTACAACATCAATATCAAAAATGAAATCACCAAAAAGACTTGGAAAAATAGTAGGGGCAACATTTTTAGTATTTATAATAACATCAATAATAGCAGTTTTAATAGGATTTGCTAGTACATATTTTATAAAATTAGTAAAGCCAGAAGATGGTGAAAAAATAAAACAATCATTACAAGAAACAACAGAGGAAGAAACACAAGAAAATGAAGAAATAGGAATATTAAAAAGAACAGCAAATTTATTAACTGTAAATGATTTTACTAAATTATTATCTAAAGATAATATAATAGCATTATTAGTATTTTCAATTATTTTTGGATTAGCAATAAATATTACAGGAGAAAAAGCAAAGCCTGTTGTAGATTTTTTAGAATCTGCAAATGAAATAATAAATAATGTTGTAAAAATAATAATGTATTATGCTCCAATAGGGTTAGGTTGTTATTTTGCAGCATTAGTTGGAAGCTTTGGAGAAATGATAGTTGTAGGATATTTAAAAACATTTGTAATATATACAATTGTATCAATTTTATATTATTTAATAATATATTCTATATATGCATTTGTTGCAGGAGGCAAAAATGGAATAAGATTATATTGGAAAAATGTATTACCAGCAACTGCAACAGCACTTGGAACATGTTCAAGTGCAGCATCAATTCCAGTAAATATAGAATGTAGTAAAAAAATTGGAGTTCCAGAAGATGTTGCAGAAACAGCAATACCATTAGGAACAAGTTTCCATAAAGATGGATCTATAATAGGTTCAGTTTTTAAAATAATGTTTTTAGTATGTTTATTTGGAATGAATGTATCAACAGGAACAGGCATATTAGGAATATTAGCAATAGCCTTAATATCAACATTATTAGTCACAGCAGTTCCAATTGGTGGAGGAACAATTTCAGAAATGTTAATAATTACAATGTTAGGATGTCCAACAGCAGCATTACCAATATTAACAATAATTGCAACGATAATAGATGCACCAGCAACAATGCTAAATGTAGTTGGAGATACTGCATCATCAATGATGATTTCAAAAATTGTAGATGGTAAAAACTGGCTAAAGAAATAACATTAGAAAATCAACAAAGGAGGAATACCTGCAAATAGAATGAACAAGGTAATAAAAATAATAGCTATACTTGCAATATTAATATTTGCAGTATACTGGGGAAAAACAATTATATTAAGAATGTTATATAAAACAGATTATAGACAATATGTAGAAAAATATGCTGAGAAATATGGAGTAGAAAAAGAATTATTGTATGCTGTTATAAAAGTAGAAAGTAAGTTTAATCCAAATGCAATATCAAAAAGTAAGGCAAAAGGATTAATGCAAATAATGGATTCAACAGCAAAAGAGATTGCTAAAAAAAATAATATTGAATTAACAGATGAAAACATATTAGATCCAGAAATTAATATAGAAATAGGAACAATATATCTTTCACAATTAATAGAAAAATATAATAGTGTAGAGCTAGCAATAGCTGCATATAATGCAGGACATGGAAATGTTGATAAATGGATTAGTCAAGATACATTAAAAGAAGATGGAACAGATGCAGAGAACATACCATTTAAAGAAACAAATATGTATGTAAGAAAAGTAATGAGAGATTGGAAAATATATAAATCAATCTTAAAATAAGATCACAAAAAGAACATCACTTCATAAAATAATATGAGGTGGTGTTTTTTATGGCATATTCAGATAGAGAGCTATTAGCAAGAATTGTGCAATGTGAAGCTGGTGGCGAAGGAGATAATGGAATGAAGGCTGTTGCAACATCAATTTTAAATAGGGTAAATGCAACAGAGGGAGAATATGCAAGAGTTTCACAAGGTGGTAATTTAAGAAATATAATATTTCAAAAAGGGCAATATGATTGTGTAAGAGAAACAATAAGAAATCAATATAATTCACAAAATATATATAATATGGCTCCAACAGATATTCATTATTATGTTGCTGATTGGGCATTGTCTGGTAATAAACTTAATGAAATAGGTGATTGTTTATGGTATTTGAATCCATTTAGACCAACATGTTCATCAACTTTTCCAAGTAATGGTTCTGGAACATTTCACACAAGATATGGAAATCATTGTTTTTATAGACCAACAAGTAAATATTCTCAAACATAGAAAACTAATTGTAAGATATTGAAATTTGTGAATTAATATAGTAAAATAAATACTGTTAATAAATGAAGAAAGGAGTATAATGTTTTAAAGTAAAAACATTGTATGAGTAATATGAGAATTGAAAAATTAAAAGAAGATTTAAAGCAAACATTATCAGAAAAAAGATATATACATTCAATAGGAGTAATGGAAATGGCAATGGAACTTGCAAAGATTTATAATGTTGATGTAGAATCAGCACAAATTGCCGGACTTCTTCATGACAATGCAAAAGAAATGACAGATGAGGAAATGTTACAATATGTTAAGAAGAATAATATCAAAGTTTCAGAAACAGAAAAAAATAGTATTAAATTATTACATGGAAAGATTGGTGCAGACATAGCAAAGAAAAAATATGGAGTAAGTGAAGAAATTGCCAATGCAATTGAATATCATACAACAACAAATCCCAATATGGATACATTAGCTAAAATAGTTTATGTTTCTGATAAAATTGAATTAAATAGAAAAACAGAAAAATATGATGTTGAAGTAGAAAGAAAAATAGCAAAAGAAAGTTTAGATAAAGCAATGTTATTAATAATAAATGATGTAACAAAATATTTAATAGATCAGAATAAGCTAATTGCAATAGAAAGTATTGAAACAAGAAATAAACTATTAATGAGTATAAGAGGAGAAAATTGATGCCACGATTTTTTGTGAAAAATAATCAAATAAATAATGATGAAATAACTATAATTGATGAAGATGTAAAACACATAAAAAATGTATTAAGAAAACAAATTGGAGATAAAATCGAAGTTTGTGATCAAGATACAGGAAATTCATATAAATGTGAAATTGAAATAATTTTAGAAGATGAAATAAAAACAAAGATTATAGAGGAACAAAAAAATATTCAAGAAAAGATAAAAGTGGATATATATCAAGGATTGCCAAAATCAGATAAAATGGAATTAATAATTCAAAAATCAGTTGAATTAGGGGCAAATTCAATAATACCAGTAAATATGAAAAGATGTGTTGTAAAATTAGAAGGAAAAGACGAAATTAAGAAAAATGAAAGATGGCAAAAAATTGCAGAAAGTGCAGCAAAACAATGTGGTAGAAGTTTTATTCCTGAAGTAAAACATTTAATAAATGTTAAAGAAATTTGTAATTGGATAAATGAATATGATGTAATTATAGTTGCATATGAAAATGAAAAAGAAAACACATTAAAAGCAGAATTGAAAAAATTAAAAGCAACAGATTTAAAAATAGGAATTGTAATTGGACCAGAAGGTGGATTTGAAGAAAGTGATATAAAACTATTAAAAGAAAGTGGAGCAAAAATTGTTACATTAGGTGATAGAATATTAAGAACAGAAACAGTAGCATTAAATATATTAAGTATTATAATGTATGAATTCGAACAATAAAATAAAAATACAAAGAAAAAGCTTGACTTTTATATCGTATAGGGTGTAAAATAATAATATTGAAAATTATGTTAAGAATTATTAGAAGGGAGAAATAATATGGCAGGAGTATACATGGCAGGAGATTTTAGAAATGGAACAACATTTGAAATGGACGGAGGAGTATTCAGAGTAGTTGAATTCCAACACGTAAAACCAGGAAAAGGAGCTGCATTTGTTAGAACAAAATTAAAAAATGTAATAACAGGAGCAGTTTTAGAAAAAACATTCAATCCATCAGATAAATATCCAGGAGCTGAAATTGAAAAGAAAACAATGCAATATTTATACAATGATGGAGATTTATATTATTTTATGGATAATGATACATATGATCAAATGCCATTAAATAAAGCAGATTTAGGAGATTGTTTAAAATATCTAAAAGAAAACATGGAAGTAACAATTCTTTCATTCAAAGGAAAAGTATTTGCTGTTGAACCACCAATATTTGTTGAATTAGAAGTTACATATACAGAACCAGGATTTGCTGGAAATACAACAACAACATCTGGAAAACCAGCAAAATTAGAAACAGGACTAGAATTACAAGTTCCTATGTTTGTAAACATTGGTGATGTTTTAAGAATTGATACAAGAACATGTGAATATATGGAAAGAGTATAGAATAAAATTAAAAAGGCTAGTCTATTATAACAAAAGACCAGTCTTTTTGTTCGAAAGAGAGGTGAATAAAATGTCAGAAAAAGAATTATTAGAAAAAATAGAAAAATTAGAAAAAAGAGTTGAAGAACTTGAAAAAGATATGGCAACTGTAAAAGAAGATATGTATGTATTTACAGAAGATGAAATAGATGATGAAGAAAATAATGGATGTACAGGGTGCTGTTCTAGTTGTGGTGGATGTGAATAGTTAAAATTTAGTAAAAATGTGGCTATTTTATTGACGATTATGTAAATCAGTGTTATAATAAGAATATCGAAATTCATTTGATAGGTTCTTAAGGAGGAACTGAAGTATGAGGATTACCACGTATGAACGCACCAAATATGTTGAGGTTGACCCTGATCCGAAAAATGACAATATTATGAAAGGAATTGCCATTTGTGGCCCTGGTCGTGACCAGCGGAGGTATTATGCAGTCAACCCTCAGCATAATGAGGTAGGACTTCAGCTTAAAGAGCTTGAAGAAGCTCTGAAAATTCTGGAGATCTTTGACAAGGAAGGCTATAAGTATGTGATTGATACGATGCTCCCTGCCACGATTAAGGCAATCGGGCAGAGCAATGCTTGTTCCTAACTGAGAACGGCGTCGCTGGTTTTATACCAGCGACGTTTTCATGAAAAATGCAAAAGAGGAAAAAATTATGATTTATACAACAGAAAAGAAACATACTGAATACAGATTTGTTTTTGAAAATGAAAAAATAGTAGAGATTATAGTAGAAATTCCTAATAATGAAAATGGAACAATTGAAGAAGAAAAATATGTTATAAATAGTGAAACATTGGAACAAGCAGGAGTGAGAAGAATCTGCTATAAGGCATTTAAGAGATTATGGAGTGTAAAAAATTTATTGTTTTTGCAAATTGAAAAAACAATAAAAGTAACTCAACCTGACTTGTATAAAATTGTACATGATGCAGGAAGAATGCGTAGGGAATAATTGAAAAAAACAAGTGAAGTTTGAATTTTAACTTCACTTGTTTTTTATTGTTAAAAAATACTTAATTTTAAGCTTTTAAATTTGACAAAATACCAAAAAATAAGTATACTATATAATGAAATAAAAGTAAAAAGGATTAGAAAAATGATTAATTTATTATTATGTGGAAATAAAAAAGTATTTGATGGAGCACTAACTCAGTTGATATCAATGACTAAAAGAACACAGGAAACAATAAATTGTTACATACTTACTATGGATTTATCAAGATTGAAACCAGAATATGTATGTATAACAGATGAACAAGTAGAGTTTTTAAATGAAGTAATTAAAAGTAAAAATCCACAAAATAAAGTAACAAAAATAGATGTTACAAATTTATATGAAGAAGAATTTATGAAATGTAAAAATGAAAGTGCATATTGTACTCCATATACACTTTTAAGATTACTGATAGATGAAATTCCAAATATTCCTGATAAGATATTATATTTAGATATAGATATGATGATTGGCGATGATATTTCAAAGTTATATAACATAGATATAGCTGGATATGAATATGCTGCTGTAAGAGAAAAATATGGTAGATGGCTAATTAGACCAGACTATATAAATGCAGGAATGTTATTATTTAATATGAAAATGGCAAAAGAAACAAAATTATTTGAAAAAGCAAGAAATTTAATAAGAACTAGAAAATTATTATTTGCTGATCAAGATGCAATATTTTGGTCAACAACAAAGAAAAAATTATTACCAAGAAAATTTAATGAGCAATCAAAATTCAATAGAAAAGATACTGTTGTATGTCATTTTTGCAAAAGACTTTTACTAAAACCATATCCGCATACAGAAAATTTCAAGCAATGGAATGTAGAAGAAGTGCATAATATATTAAAATGTCATGCATTTGATGAAGATTTAGAAGAATATTTAAAATTAAAAGATAAATTCGAAAGTGATTTAAGAGAGGAAGTTTAGATGGAAAAAAATATAATACCAATTTGTTTTGCAATTGATGATGCATATACACCATTTTTAGCAGTTGCATTACAATCATTAATAGATAATGCAAGTAAAGAATATAATTATTGTATAAAAGTATTACATACAAATGTAAAAGAAGAACATATGAAACAAATAAAAAAATATGAAAATGAATATGTAAATATAGAATTTGTTGATTTGAATTATTATTTGGAAAAAGTAAAAGACAAATTATATACAAGAGATTATTATACAAATACAACATATTTTAGATTGTTTTTACCAGAATTATATCCACAATATGATAAAATACTATATTTAGATAGTGATATAACAATTGTTGGAGATATATCAGAATTATATAATACAGATATGGGAACAAATTTAGTTGCAGCAGCACCAGATGATATAATTCAATATAATAAAGTATTTCAAGATTATGCAGAATTAGTTGTTGGAGTTGAGTCATATACAAAATATTTTAATGCAGGTGTTTTATTAATGAATCTTGACCAACTAAGAAAATTTAAATTTCAAGAAAAATTTATATATTTATTAACAACAGTAAGATTTTCAGTTGCACAAGATCAAGATTATTTAAATAGATTGTGTAAAGGAAGAGTAACATTAGTTGATAGACAATGGGATTGTATGCCACTTGTTAATGCAACAACAAAAAGAGAAGATATAAAATTAGTACATTACAATTTTGCATACAAACCATGGCATTTTGAAGATGTATTATATAAAGAATTTTTCTGGGAATATGCTAAAAAAACAGAATTCTATGATGAAATATTAAAAATACAATCTGAATATACAGAGGAACAAAAATTTAAAGATAGAGAGGCAGAAAAAAATTTAAGACTTTTAGCAGAAAAAGAAAATTCTTGTGTTGGCGATGATAGGCCAAACCAAAAAGTAATAGATGAAAACCTAAAGAAAATAGAAAAATCAAAAGATAGATTAGAAATTTTAGAAAAAATAAAACAATTAGAAAAAGAAGGAAAATTTGATTTAGATGTTGAAAATGATCCAGAAAATATTGTTTTAACACCAGATAATGTAGATTATTTAAAAAGCAAAAGAATGAATAGATGGAAAGCAGCATTTGCAAATAAAGTTGGCGAAAAATTCCTTAGTGAGATAATCAGAAATAACAAACTTATAATAAAAGATGTAAAAGGAATTGAAAACTTAGCGAATATAGAAGGTGGAGCAGTTATAACATGTAATCATTTTAATCCATTTGATTCATTTGCAATAGAAAAAACATTTAGAGATGCAGGATTAAATAAAACAAAAAAATTATATAAAGTTATAAGAGAAGGAAATTATACAAATTTTCCAGGATTTTATGGATTTTTATTTAGAAATGCAGATACATTACCATTAAGTTCAAATAGAAGAACAATGGTAGAATTTATGAAAGCTGTTGATACAATTTTACAAAGAGGAGACTGTATATTAATATATCCAGAACAAAGTATGTGGTGGAATTATACTAAACCAAAGCCACTAAAAATAGGAGCATATAAATTTGCAGCAAGAAATAATGTACCAATAATACCAATATTTATTACTATGAGAGATAGTGATATTGTTGGAGATGATGGTTTTCCTGTTCAAGAATATTATATAAATATTGAAGCACCAATATATCCAACAGATGGAATGGCAGAAAAAGAAAATGCAGAAGAAATGAAAGAAAAAAATTCTGAAGTTTGGAAAGAAGTATATGAAGATTTTTATGGAATACCATT
>OIZO01000452.1_pt1 | contig 28486 bp, 25 predicted proteins | sample 1588551 | NCBI WGS metagenome assembly OIZO01 (sample SAMN03283271) | human gut metagenome | biome: human-associated habitat; material: feces | host: Homo sapiens | place: Peru | collected 2012 | reverse complement strand
GTATCAGGTTTTCTCTGGCAAATTCTTCGTCGGAAATCCGCTGAACGTCCTCCATGACCATGCGGATAAAGGGATTGTTGTTTAGCTTTTCCGGATCAACTACTTTACCATCTATAATGCCGCTTTCGGCAAGTCGTTCCCGGATGGCGATGGGGTCAATATCGTCCAGGCGATCCTGTTCTTCCTCGGTATAGAATTTCTCTGTTCGGATAAGCTGGGCAATCCGGCGCTGTACTTTTGCCCAGGGCATTTCATAGCTTTCCGGGCTGCCGGGACGGACAATAAAAGGCTTTTTCTCAGCACTGAATTCCTGCTCCAGCCATGCGGCAGTATCGCTTTCCCGACCATGGGTACTCATGTGCCTGTAAACTGCCCGCTTGCTGGCAATATCCCCATTCCAACGGCGCAGGGCATCGTCTATATCATCCTGAGACAAAGGGCGCAGAAGCTCATGGAGCTGTGTATAGGTTCCGTCAAAGACTTCACTGTGTAAGCGGCTGCGGAATTCCGGCATATCCAAAAACGGTTTGAGGAGCTCCGTGTCCTTCGCCTGGAGAACCGCACGGCGCACAGCGGCGTTGCACTCGATTTGGGCGTTTTCCCGGTCAGTGTGTCCACAGGCATTGCGATAGGCCGTATCCTCCGAAACCGCCGTCATTACCACCGGGGTGTATCGGTCAAGATAATCCTGCACTGTAGGCTGGGGCAAATCGGCATCGGGTGCGTGGAACACCCGTGTACCGTCTGCTCCAAATTCGGCTTCTTGTGCGTTAATGGCAGCCTCTGCCTCATGGTCAACAGAACGCAGGGTAAAGATGCGCCGTTCTGTGCCGGCTTCCGGGATGGCTGCTATGGTCACATCAAACTGTTCCCGCAGTTTCTCGGTATACTGCTCCAGACGGTGCGCCGGAATGCCACACATTTCCACTCGACCTGCACCCGGAACAGGTCTTGTGGCAAGCGTCAGTTCAAGCAGCTTCGCCGCCTGTCTGGCATCCTCACCATACATCTCAAAGAAATCACCGACCTGAAACAGCACAATGTCATCCGGGTGGGCGGATTTTATCTCGTTGTAAGCCCATTCAGCGGGCGCAGATTCTTTTGAAGTAGGCTCGGCGGTTTCTGCGGGCAATGCCTCCGCTTTTTCCGGCTGAGCTTCCACGGATGCATCGGAAGTGATTTTTTGGGGCTGATTCTGCTGGCTTGCTTCCTTTGGAGGAATGAGCCGCCCGGATTCTGCCAGAGCATCGTAATACTTGACCACCTTCGTCCACGGAAGCTCTATGCGGGGGCAGTTCGGCTTGCTGTAGCGAATACCTCTTCCGTCAGTCCAGACATCACTCATAAAATTGCGGGAAAGTGCGGTGTTACCACCGCTGATACCGTATTCATTTTTCAGAAAATCCAGCTTTTCCTTTGCGGTGTGCGGTGCCTGGTAAAAATCGTAAATTCGGGAGCTGCGGCCAGATAGATGCTCGTTGATTTCATCCTCGGTGATGAAGCTTTTCTCCGCTGGCAGCTCTGCCAGATCGCTGGCGTATTCCCGCCGGGGAAGGGTGTATTCTTCCAGTGGGCGAATCAGTTTGTTGGGGTTGTATACCTGAAAACGCATCATGCTCTTGTCAGCGTCGCAGGCATCCCGGAAGACATAGACCTGGTTCATGATCGTCTGGTAGGATTGCGGGTCAGACAGCAGATTCATGAGCTTTTCCGTTTCTTCCGGGAAACCACCCCGGAGAGAGCGAACGATGCTCATATACCCCGCTTCCACAGCTTTCTTGCTTACATCACGGGACATATACCAAAGCTGTTCTGCAAGCTGCCGCTTCTCGAAGGTTCCGCACTCTGCCAGCTCTACATTGGTAGCAAACTGCCCCTGCTCCAGCAGCTCGCCAATTCTGTTGGAAACATCCTGCCAAGAGATGATCTGGGCATTTCTGGCATACCGGGCGGTGCTGCCATAGGACAGGCGCATACCGTCCTCGGCATACCATGCGCTTACTTTCTGACCATCAAATTGCAGGCCATAGCCGCCATGGTATGTCTTTTTCAGGAAATCTACCAGATCGTCCTGCGGCTGCTGTTTGGCGTATTCAATGGCGACCCGCATCCGGTGGTTTTGCGTGTTGCTGCCATAGCGGAGGAACTGGTCAATATACTCTTGGGGCATGGAAAAAGCGGAGGGTGCCGCTTGGACACGCTCCGCTTCGTCGATAGTTTGGATTTGTTCGTATTCGCTTGCAAAGAATGAAACCTGTTCTCCCTCAAAGGGCGGTTCTTCAACGATTAGCCGTAAATCAGCTCCCGGCAGATTACTTCCTCGGCCTGGGCTTTCAGGCTGTTCATGTGCTGTACCCAAGCCATCTGGTTCTGCGCTTTGTTCGGTGCCGGGTTCTGCTCCAGCAGCTCCGCCATCATCCGATTCAACCGCTCCTCGGCGGTCTGCTGAATCTCCAGAAGGTGCGGAAATAGCTGCTGGCGCATTGCCAGAATGCTGTACAGCGTCGGATTCTGCTCCTTCAAAAAACTCCGGCGCATCCGCCCGTACTTGTTCAGAGGAATCTGGGGTGTGGGTTCCAGTTTGATGTTCGGAATCAGATAATCCCCGTTGCGAATGTAAGTCAGTTGGCTGTTCATATTGATTGCTCCTTTCCTGATTGCGGTCATAGCTTCTGACGGTTCTTTCAATTTGACGAAGCACCTCGGACGAAATCGTATTGACTGCGGTTCCCAGTGCGGCGGCTGCTTGCGGCGTGTTGAAATCTGCTACGTCCGAAAGGTCTTCATGCCCGAGATAGTCATCCGGGTTTCCAAGACAGCGGCTAATAAGCAGATATAAAACGCTGTTTGAGAGTGCTTTCTGGAAGTTGATTCCCAGTGCATCTGTATCATACACGCTTAATCCGCTGCCATCAAGGATATGGGCAATTGGGGCACTGTTTTCTTCCCAATATACAGAAGCCATTTGCATTGCCAGAAGCTCCAGATGGTTTTCGAGCGCGCCAACATCACCTGGGATACCGTAGCGCCGATCCAAATCCTGGACGATTGCGTTTTCGTGCTCCCTGCGCATTTCCCAAATGTTGGGGATTCTGGAATTGGCACGAGTACCGGTATCCGCAATGTCAAACAGATAGCGCACACAGACGCTTTCACCACTGTTATCCAGGACGGCAATGCCCACAGACCCACGCTTGATATACCGGTGCATCTTCTCATTCCAGATTTCATAACTGGCTACAGCGGTGGCATCCGGTCTTTGCAGGTAGATTCCGATTTGCTCATCGTAGGAATACTTGTAAAAGCGTCCTGCAAATCTTAAAAAATGCGTCCAGTTTTCATAGCTCTGGGTGCTGTTGGCGGCGATAAATTCACTAAGCTGGGCAAGAGACTTTCGCTTATCTTCCATGGTATCCTCCATTTCTTATAGATTGTGATATAGGTCAATCCTTTCAAAATCTGCATCGGATAAAGAAGCTAATTTTTGAAGAACCGACGCAGTCAAGCGGTACAGATGGGAATCCTCTGGATTTTTCAGATCCAGTTTTGCGGACATTTTTTTGAGTGCTGTTATCAGCCCCAATCTTGTGCCGGGACTGTATAGCATCATCAGGATTTCTTCATCCTGGGTAAAAACCATAAAAATCAACTCCTTTTTCATTTGGAATGTTAGAAAAGCAAATTGCGGTGGAATCGAGTCATTGTAAAAATTGCAACAACTGAGCGCATTACCTACTTGCGGCTGCCATTGTTGGGAAACTCCATTCGGAAAATAGGCTTCCCATCTTCTTCAATGTCCATAAGGACATCCGCTGTGAATACCTTTCCGGTTCGGGGGCTTTTGCAGTCTTTCAGCCGAACCCGCTTTTCCCGCAAGAGCTTGGCTGCCATGTACTCGGTCATGGGCTTTTCGATTTTCCGAAAATACGCACTGTTCTTCCAAAGAACAAACCGGCATTCCCGATTCCGGCAGGCCCAGCCAATATCTCTGGAAACGACTTCGCTTCCGCAGTGGGGGCAAGTTCCAATTACATTGCTGCGTTTCATAAGTGCATCTGCTCCTTCTACAATTTCATAGTGATTGGTTAAATCTGTTATCATCTGGGAAATTTCCTGCATGAACTGTTCGGACGTATACTGTTCATGCTCAATCTGAGAAAGCTTGTTTTCCCATTCGGCGGTCATGGAAGGGGACTGAATCTGTTCCGGGGCAACGGTGATCAACGCCTGCCCAATTGCTGTTGGCAGCAGGTGCTTGGCCTTCCCGGAGCCTTTGCGTTCCAGATAGCCCTTTTTCACCAGCTTTTCGATGATTGCGGCCCGTGTCGCGGGGGTTCCAATTCCTTTTCGCTCTGCATCGGAGGGAAACTCGTTTGCACAGGCTGTTTCCATTGCCTGCAAAAGCAGATCTTCGGTGAAATGCTTGGGCGGTGTCGTTTTCCCCTCTTTGATTTCGTATTTGGAAACCGGAAGAACTGTGTCTGCTTCCAAATTTGGGAGGGAAGGTGTATCGCTCTGTTTCTCTGGAAAATACTGTTTTGCAATGCCTTTCCAGCCTTCACAGATGCTTCCTTTTCCGGTGAAAGTGAATTCCTCTCCGGCACATTCTGCTGTGACAGTTACCTCCGTAAAGCGATAAGGCGCTCCAACAGAGCAAAGCAACCGCACGGCAATCAGCTTTAAGAGTTCTCGCTCCCCTTTGGGCAGGGACTCCATGGCATCTGCGGTCAGTGTCAGCGTTGGAATAATCGCATGGTGGTCTGTAACTTTATGATTGTTCATGACCTGTTCAGGCCGCAATGGGACTTCACCGGACACATGGAGCAGTGCCGCTACCTGTGGAACCAGCTGCGCTAAGGTAGGCTCCATATCCTCCGTAAGGTAGCGGCTGTCTGTTCTGGGGTAGGTGACCAGCTTCTTTTCGTAGAGAGACTGCGTATAGTCCAGGGCCTGCTGTGCGGTGAAACCCAGTAGGCGATTGGCATCCCTCTGGAGGGTGGTCAAATCGTAGAGAGCAGGCGGCTTTTCGGCGTGTTCTTTTCGTGTAACAGAATGAATCATGGCATACTCCGCATTTTTGCAGGCACTTAGAATCGCGGCGGCATCTTCTCTGGTGGAGAATCGCTGACTGTCCAGGTTTATTCCGTTCGCATTGAGCCGAACGGTGTAAAACTGTTCCGGGGAAAAGGCCGCGATTGCAGCCTCCCGCTGAACCGCCATTCCCAGAGTTGGGGTCATGACACGCCCAATACTCAGAGGCTGACCATACAGGCAGGAAAAGAGCCGGGTGGCGTTGATGCCGATGATCCAATCGGCTCGCTCCCGGCATAGAGCAGCATGGTATAGAGAATCGTACTGCGAGGATGGCTTCAAATTTTGAAAGCCCTCCCGAATTGCGGAATCCTCCATGCTGGAAATCCAAAGACGGTCAAAAGGCTTTGTACACTGGCACTGATGATATACAAGCCTGAAAATCAGCTCTCCTTCCCGCCCGGCATCTGTTGCGCAGATAAGCCGGTCAACATCAGAGCGGTTCATCAGCTTTTGCAGAATTTGAAACTGCTTTTTTGTGCTTGCTGCAACCTGATATTGCCACTTCTCGGGGAGAATGGGCAAATCCTCTTTTCTCCATTTTTCGTAGTTTCCGTAGGCGGTTGGCTGCGCCAGCTCCACCAGATGACCGATGCACCAGCTGACGAGATACCCATTTCCTTCCAGGTATCCGTCATTGCGCTGGTTGGCACCAAGCACACCAGCGATAGACTGCGCAACAGATGGTTTTTCCGCAATGACCAATTGTGGCATTGACGTTCCTCCTTTTCGTGATATGTACATAAAGCGCACAGCGAGTGGGCCTCACTGTGCGCTTGCTTTCCTTATTCTTCTTCCATTTCATCCGGAAGCTCGAAATCATCCTCCTCCGGGTAGTCTGCATCAGGATCAGGCTTTTCCTGCTGAGACTTCTTTTTGTTCTTTTGGAGCAGAACAAAGCCGCCTACACCCATTGCTGCAAAGAGCAGCAGGGGCAAAAGTGCGGACAGATTGCTGCTGCCCTTGTCCTCACTGATTGCCGGAGGTTCTGTAGGCTGCGTCTGGGGCGGCTCGGTGGGAGCCGGTTCTGTGGGTTTCTGGGATTCGGTATAGTCCTTCAACTCATCTTCGTCCAGCAGACTGAGCAGGTCCGCCTCATCAATCTGGTTCAGGAAGTGCACCGTCTGGTTGCCGTTGTCATCCCGGTCAATGATGATATAGAAATAGTTACCGCCTCTGGTAGTTACGGTAATGAACTGTTTGCCGCTGGAAGTGACCATGTCATCGACAAGATTCATGTTGCCATCCGGAGTCAGAGGCGGCAGGGGTTCTTCGTTTTCGTTTGACTGTGCGGATGCGGGGATAGCCATCATGCTTACACAAAACAGGACAGCCAGGAACAGGGAAAAAAGCTTAGTCTTCATCATCGGTATCCTCCGTATTTTTTGTGGTGGTTGCCGCAGCGCCGGTAATGGCCTCCGGGACTGCGCCGTTGGGGAGTCCATGTCCCAGCGTCTGGAGCAGAATTGCCAGCTGGTCAGGGGTCAGATTCGCGGCGTGAACAATGTCGTGGATTTCGGTGTTTTCACGCTCTTTATACAGCCGATCCAGTTCCTTGTATTTGGCATCCCATTCCTCACGCTTCCGCAAGGCACGGGCACGGTCTTCGCCAAGTCTATCTAGTCTTACACTCATAACAATCTCCTTTTTCGTTTGGAATCCCCGGCTACATACCGGGGATTCTGCCATAGCAATAGAAATGCTGCTGCCAATAGGCGGCGTTGATGCTACTGATTTTGACGGGGTTTCCGGCGTGAATCATTTTCCCGCCGCCCAGATAAATGCCTACATGGGAAGCGCCGCTTGTGTTGTAGGTGCCCTGGAAGAAAATCAGGTCACCGGGACGGGCCTGAGATGCAGGAATGATGGTACATTGGCGACGCCAGTTCTCAGCGGTTTGCCTGCCAAAATGGAACCCGGCACCGCAGTTGTTGACTGCATAGGAAACAAAGCCGGAACAGTCAAAGCCGCTGGGACTGTACCCGCCCCAGACATAGGGCGTTCCGAGATACTGCTCTGCCTTGACAATAAGCTGTGCTGCCTTGCCGGTGGCTTCAGCGTCAATGGAATCCAAAATGCTTCCAACATCCAAATAAAAATAGGGATTGAAGCTGGTATTCCGATAGCTGAAAGAAAGCGTCATTTTGCCTGTGCTGCCAATCTGGGCAATGACCTGTCCGTTTGTGACTTCCGCACCCACAGCAACGGCAATATTGGTACAGCCGCCGATTGCCACAGTGTAACCCTTTTCGTTTTTGAGCGTAATTACACCGCCAGTGATCCTCGCCACCTGCCCGTCCATGACGGAGAGTACCGGGGTACCATTGGGAATCAAAACTTCTATATGCTCGTTTTCCCTTATGGTGTTCCCGGAGCATTGATAACCGTAGCCGTACAGAATGTTGCTGTGCCAATTCATGTCAACGGGGGAGCCGAACATAATGCGGTTGCCTTTGGTAATCTGGTAGATGTCATACATTTCCAACTGCTTGTCCGTAAGGCGGCTGCGAAGAATGCTTTCAAAATCACTGGAATCCAGTGTGACGTAGCAGATCGAAACGCTTTCTTCCTCTGTAATGGTAATGGAATCCCCACTGCCACCGGCGTAATATGCATCCCAGGTCTGGTGCCCGTGGTTCAGCGCAGCTTGATGACTATCGTAGTACACGTCAAAATCCACACCGTATCTGGCAAAATTTCCGGTGTCCTCAACCTTGTATAGCGTTCCGTTCATAATGATTTCCGTCCCCATAGGCAGACGAGGACTTTGGGCATCCACCGCTATGGTATGATTTGCTTTTGGATAAACGCCGGATGCCGTGGGCCCACCAGACCAAATGCCACAGCAAATTGGGCAGCTGCAATAGGCGCTTGTTACCACCGGGCCAATGTAGTCACCAACTTCCACCGTCCTGGTCGTGGTGCGGACTTCGGTACGGATTTCTTCTGTATATCGGTATTGGGTATTGAAGATCTCATCCAGCTCGGCCCGAACTTGATTGAACGTGAAATCCTGGTATTTTGCGCACAGATAGCTGATGAGCATGGTGGAATCATGACCAATCTCCGACAGATTGTAATTGTACTCCTCGCAGTCGGGATGCCTGGATTCCACAGTATTGATTTTCTGCTGCAACTGTGCCTCCCGCTTGGTATAGTAGGCATCTGCTTTGGTGATTTGAATGTCATCTGCAGGCCAGGAGGTTGCGGTGACCGTTGTAAGCACTCCACCGGTAATCATGGAACATGACTGGAACGGGGCGGTTATCAGCAGAAAGGCCATGGCAACAATCAGCGCGGAGCGAACCCCGGTGCTGCTGGAAAGCGCAGTGCGAATGGATTCCATGCCTTCCTTTGTTCGGCTCAGCACGGTACTTGCGGTACGGGCAGAATTCATAACTCCCGGTGCGGTTCCCGCATAGTATTCCTTGCGGATTTTTGCTTTCTGCCGCCAACGGGAAATGGAGTTTGAATTGGGGAAATCACTTTCTGCGGTTTTGCTGCTTGTGCCAAAATTTGACTTGCCGGAATGCCGCTCCTGCTTATTAACCTTTTCGATTTGCTTCAGCTTGCGGCTGTATCTGCTGTGAACGATTTCTTCCGCAACAGTATCAGCTGCCCCAATGCCGCTTTCAAGGGCCTGTGTGCCGACATTTTCATCTTCATTGGCATTGGAGGCTGCTTTGTCCCTCGCGGCACGGATAGACTTTTTCAAAAGGGCGTCGCGTTTCACGACACCCTTTCCGGAAGCTTGCTTGCGTGCGCTGGAATTGACCTGGGTGGAAGTTTCTTTTTTGCCAAATCGAAGCTGCTCTCTACGGGATTTTGCCTTGTCGGCATCGGTTAAAAGCTTCTGCCTGCTCGCAGCCATTCCAGAAGTGGGTGTGCCCTTGTTTTCGGAAAACTTTAGAGAGGGCTTTCTTGCGGCCATTTAGCCCTCCTTTTCAGGAGTGACCTCAGACAGCTTGGTGGTCATGATTCGATACAGCTCCAGGTTTGTGGGGAAGTGATCCACAAAGGGCAGAATCACGTTGCCGTAGAATAGCAGCCCTTCGCCCTCGCCGGAATGGGTGACATAGGACAGCTGGTGGGGAGAGATGTTCAGGGTGTTTGCGAGGATCTGTCTGTCACCGGCAGCCTGGTTCAGCATGATGATAAAATCGGAGTTTTCAAAGATGTTTTCTACTTCACGGCTGGTCAGCAAATCCTTGACATTCTGGGTAATGCCGGTGGGGCAGCCACCCCACTTTCGGAATCGCTTCCAAATCTCGACGGAGTAGGCGGCAGTCTGCTCCTCCTTCAGAAGCAGGTGGAACTCATCGACATAGTACCGGGTACATTTCCCTGCAGACCGGTTGGCGGTTACACGCCCCCACACCTGATCCTGAACAATCAGCATACCGATTTTCTTCATCTGCTTGCCCAGCTCCTTGATGTCGTAGCACACGAAACGGTTGTTCACGTCCACGTTGGTTCTGTGATTGAACAGGTTCAGAGAGTCTTTTACATAGATTTCCAGGGCTGTTGCCACATGACGGGCTTCCTTTTCCTCCTGCTGGAGCAAGGCATTGTAGAGGTCTTCCAGAATCGGCATTCTTTCTGGAATGGGGTTTTCAAAGAATGTCTGGTAAATCTGGTGAACGCAGCGGTCAATCACCGTTTTTTCTACCGGCTGCAAGCCCTCCTTGCCGCCCACAACCAGCTCACACAGGGAGAGAATAAAATCGGATTTCAGAGCAATGGGGTTGTCCTCCTCGGAGTAATTGCTGTTGATGTCCATGGGGTTGATATATTGAGTGGAGGAGGGGCTGATTTTGATGACCTGGCCTTTCAGACGTGTCACCAGCGCTGCATATTCCGCTTCGGGGTCGCAAACGATGATATCGTCACTGGTGGTGAGGAAGGCGTTGGTAATTTCACGCTTTGCAGAAAAAGACTTGCCGGAACCGGGTGTACCGAGAATCAGGCCATTGGGGTTCTTCAGCTTTTTCCGGTCAACCATAATCAGATTGTTGGAAAGAGCGTTCAGACCGTAATACAGTGCTTCCTTTCCATCCTGAAACAGCTCCTGGGTGGTGAAGGGAACGAAAATGGCCGTACTGGAGGTGGTCATGCCCCTCTGAATCTCAATCTGGTTGTAGGCCAGCGGCAGCGAGGACATGAGCCCTTGCTCCTGCTGATAATCCAGCCGACGCAGATTGCAGTTGTGCTTCTGGGCAATGGAGTTTGCCTGGAACACATTGGTTTCCAGCTCCTGCTTGGTATTGCCGGTGTTCAGCACCAGGAAGGTCAAAAGGAACATACGCTCATTCTGAGATTGGAGCTCCTTTAGCAGGGACTTGGCATCGTTTCCGTAGGTAGCAAGGTCAGAGGGAATGATGTCCATGTCATAACCGGCACGGACGGCCTTCTTCTGCTCCTCAATCTTACTCCGATCCAGTTCCGTGATGGTGTGCTTAATCTGCTTGATGGCCTTGTTCTGGTCAACAGACTGAATGTGCATGGTCACGATTTCACTGGAATCCATATCCAGAAAATCCTTCAACAGCTGGTCGCTGATGTCGGAGGCGGTGATCTGCAGATAACTCATAGCACCGTAGAGACTGCCCATGCGGAAAATACGGCTCCCAGGGAAGGCAAAGGAGGTGGGCGCAATGTAGTCCTTAACGGAAAGGCCGGACGCAGGCAGCTGTTTCCAATTGAAGCGGAATTTCTCGCCATCCCCCATGTGGAACATACTGTGCATCAGCTGGAGCCGTTCTTTGCCGTTCAAAAGCTTGGCGGAAACGCCCAGGCGATGGAAGTTGTTCATAAGGTCAACCTCAATGTGGTCGAGGCGAGGCTTGGCCTGCTTCATGGTGTCAGCTTCAATTCCAAATGTCAGGTATTTGCTTTTGGTGAGGCCGTTGTTGCCCTTTTGCAGCTGCTGGCGAAGCATCATGCCGTACTCAGCCCGCACATCGTCGAAGCCGTCGTTCTGATAAGGAATGCGGATGCTCTTTTCAAAGGCATCCGCATCGGTAGACATATTCATGAAAGACAGCTCAAAGTGGATGCTGGAATCAAAGAAATTCAGGAAGGAACACCATTCCTCAAAGATTGCGGTTTTATCCTCCTGCTGTGCCAGCTGATAGTTGATGTCCTGGAACTGAATCGTTTTGGTGTAATACCGGTCTGTAACACGGCAAATGCCGTCCGGGAACATACGCTGAAAAGGGATGGACTGCTGCGCGGTACGGGGAATCCCATCGTCCCGTTTGGCTCGTTTCAATGCCGCCTCCAGCTCCTTCTGCTCTCTGCGGGAGAGCTTGACCAGCTGCGTTTTCGCGTTCTTTTTCTTAGTGATGGACAATTCGCTGTACCTCCTGTTCAAGCTTGTCCTGACGAATCAGGGCAGCATAATAGTTGTTTGTCCGGTAGGGGCGCACTTGGGGACGGATGATTTTTGCCTGGATAAAATGTTGGGCAATCTTTTCCAGTGGCTGACCGTCCTTCTCGTACATTCCGAGAAAAAACAGGGGCAGCATAATCAGCATCATGCCCAGTGTTGCGAGGGATACATTGCCGGTTTTCTTCAACAGAAAGAAGGACGGAACGCCAAGCAATGCCGCAAAGGCAAAGCAGACCAGCTGCCGCTTGGTCAGATTCAAGAAAACCTTGGATTTTACCCGTGTAAGGTCACGGGGAACCGAAATATAAGCTGCCATAATGCCTCCTTAATGCGCATTGAGAACGGATTTGGCCAATCCACCGGTTTTGAACAGCGTAAAGCAAAGCAGAACGGTATAGCCAACGACGCCCCAAAGGGAGGCGATAACGTCCTGGGAAAAAGCCACGCTCTGAATCAAAACGGCATAAATACCAACACATACGAGAATGAGAAATCCCTGAAAACCGATGGCAAATAGAGAACGCAGGTAGTTTTGACCGATTTGGGATTGTTCTCTGTTTCCAAAGGTTGAGAAAGGAATGGGGGCCAGACTGACCATGAGGTAAATCTCAATCATGCGTCCATAGACAATGACGAAAATCAGAATGCCCAGCACCCACATGGTGGTCTGTACGACAAATGACTGGAGATACAGCCCCAGCAGCGGCCCCAAATCCATGGCTTCAATGGTTTGCCGCATTCCCTGCAGGGCAGCATCATCGATGGCAGTGGAGCCGGAAATAATGCCTCCGGCACCGCTGATAACCTGCTGCGCCACATCGAATACAGCCATTGTGATGTTGAAACAGTTTGTGATAATCGTGACTGCCATAAAGGTCTTGAATACCCACTTGAAGAAGATCCAGGTTTCAAAATTTGCCAGATTGTTGTGGTCAATAATCATCTGAATCAACTCGTAGCAGGCAATAAAGGTGAGAATCATGCCTGCAATCGGGACGATGACGGATTCGGAGACATTCTGAATCATGCTGAAAATCCCCGGCGAAAAAGCCGCCGGGGTTGTACCGACCTGGGTTGTAATATCTCCGACCCGCTGATTCACAGAATCAAACATCCCGGACAGATTCTGCATAATTCCGCTGACCAGCATTTCTTTCAGCCAGTCAGTAATCTGTTCGAGTATGCTGTCCATGCGCTGCCTCCAGCTTAACCGAACAGACCGGACAGCAGCGGCACCAGCGTGGTGCCAATGAGCGCAACGCCGCCGCCAGCCATGAGCTGCTTCATGCCCTGGGATTTGGCACCGGGGTTGTCGTTGCCGTAGCCCTCCAGCAGGTTGATGGCACCCCAGATGCCAAGACCGGCACCGAGAGCCACGACAAGGGTCTGAAGAACGGTAATTGCAGAGTTAAAAAATGCCATAGTAATATCCTCCTTGGCTTGCCTGAAATGAATCAGACTGGAAAAAGTGTGGAAATATAGCCCACCTTTAGAGACCTCTGTACACAAGGTCAGAAAAATAGGCATTAAAATACCCGGTACTGGTGATCGGTCAGTACCGGGGTATGTAGGATAGCCGACTGGGTTCACCAGCCGGCCCGGAGTAGTTATCGCTCCTGCTCCTTCTTCCTCCTTATTTTCTGCGCTTCGTTCTTGGCTCGCTCCTCTACGGTCTGCCAAATATCCTCCACATAGCTTGTCTCTTTGTGCTCCCAATCCTTAAAAATATCGGCAAGGGGGCTGGGAGATTTCAGCAATGCTTTTGCCTGTGCATCGGGTAAATCGTGATATTCCAAGGATAGCAGAATATCTTCCCGCACGGTGTACTCGTAGGTGTGGTTCAGAATTTCCTCCGGCGGCTGGGAAAGCAGCCAGCCGCGATAAGATTCCTGTTCACCGAACATTTTTTGATATAATGCCGTGTTCAATTCCTCGTTGCTCATGCCGTGTTTGCCTCCTGGTATCAAACGGATTACCGTTTAACCGAACAGACCGGACAGCAGCGGCACCAGCGTAGTTCCGATGAGGGCAACGCCGCCGCCAGCCATGAGCTGCTTCATTCCTTGAGACTTGGCACCGGGGTTGTCATTGCCGTAACCTTCCAGCAGATTGATAGCTCCCCAGATGCCAAGACCGGCACCGAGAGCCACGACAAGGGTCTGAAGAACAGTAATTGCAGAGTTGAAAAATGCCATAGTATTTCCTCCAAAAGATAGATGCATGCCAGGGTCTACGTGCCAGCCTGAGAACCAAAGTTTTTGCTAACCGCTGCGGGCTGTTCTACTGCTGGTACTGCCCAGCCATGGACATGAAAAAGGCCGCCTGTCAGGCGGCAAACTTCAAATGATTATCTGGAATAATCCCGCTTGGGATTTGTGTCGTGGTGGGGCGCAGCTTTACTTTGCGCTGCCTTTTCGGCAAGGTTTCCCAGCACGGAATCTCTGGACTGCTCTTTGTAGGCTTCCATCATGGATTTCAGTTCTGTGTTGGAAACCATTCGGGAGGTGTTTTGCCAGATGGTACGCCCCATATCGTCCTTGCCGGTGGGAACGCTTCTGGAGACTTTTGTAGTGCCGTCTTCCGGCAGCTTCATCCAGACACCTTTACCGTACTGGTTATCGTGAATCATCTTCGCCGGAACGGCAAAAGTTTCCCACGATGTCTTGTCCGTTCGTTCACGGTTGGGAATCTTTACCTGTAACATCTCAACGCCGGACTTGCTGGTGAAAGACCTGCCAATTAAGCCCTTTCCGAATTTGATTGTAACTTGCCCCTGGGGCTTGGATTCGTTTTCCAAAGGTTATCCTCCTAACTGTGCATCTCCGTCCACAACGGTAAAAACATCCTTTTTAGAGAGCTTTGCCTTGTGGTTTAGAGATTTTTCAATATCAAATGCGTTTTTCATATCGTAGTCTGCGGTAAGCTTAAAATTGGGATGCTGGGTCAAATCATACTTGTCGGACAGAAACGGGCGAACGCCGCGCAGCTGCAAAATGCACTTGCCGCCGTCCATAACGGCCAGCTCGTCTTGAGACATCAGCTCATGGCCCAGCTTCTGAAAATTGGTACCATAGGATGGGCTATTGCCACGGGTATCAGAGGTGTTGAATGTGTCGATTGTTTCTTTGCCAAGTGCTGCGTTCAACTCTTTCAGCGTGGTAGGCTCAGAGCCGCCCAGAAAAATCTGGGAATCCATGTTGCCGATGATTGTGTCCGCATTGTCCTTGTAGATGGCTTTTAACTGGCTTCGTGCCTGCAAAACCAGGCAGGCTGAAATCTCACGGCTTCGGATGGTTGCCACCAGCTTTTCCAGATTGGGAATCTGACCGATATTGGCTGCTTCATCAATCAGACAACGCACATGAACCGGGAGCCGCCCGCCATAGACATCGTCAGCTTTTTCACACAAGAGGTTAAACAGCTGTGTATAAACCATGGAAATCAGAAAATTAAAGGTGGAATCCGTATCGGACATAATCAGAAACAGGGCTGTCTTTTGGTCGCCCAGCGTATCCAATTCTAGCTCGTCATAGGCAGTGATTTCCCGAAGTTCCGCAATGTCAAATGGGGCCAATCTGGCACCGCAGGAAATTAGAATGGATTTTGCGGTTTTGCCCGCTGCCAGTTTGTACAGCCGGTACTGCCGGTAGGCAAAGGTATTGGGCTTTTTACGATTCAGATCCTCAAACATCAGGTCTACAGGATTTTGAAATTCTTCATCATCCTCCCGTACCTCCATGGCGTTCAATAGCTCCAGCAGCGAGGCAAAATTCTGTTCTGTCTTCGGGGCTTCATAGTGAATATAGGCAATCAGGGCCGTGTAGAGGAGCTTTTCGGATTTTTCCCAGAACTCGTCGCCGCCTTTGGCCTCCCCTTTGGTGTTGGCAATCAGCGTTGTTACCAGCTTCAAAATGTCTTTCTCGCTGTGAATGTAGGCAAAGGGATTATAGTGCATACTCTTTTGAAAATTGATGGTGTTGAAAATCCTGATGCGGTATCCCTTTTTCAAAAGAGCGTTGCCGCACTCAACAACGATGGAACCCTTCGGGTCTGTTACGACGTAGGAGCTGTGGCATTGCAGAAGATTTGGCTTTATCCAAAATCTAGTCTTGCCGGAGCCGGAACCGCCTACGATCAGCACATTTTTGTTTCTGGCATTCTTGGGGTTGGCAGGACGGTTGGACATCATCAGGCGCTCCGTTTGCGTCAGAATGATGTTGTCCTCAAATTTGGGAGCGACAAACGGGGCAATATCCTGTGCGTTTCCCCATCTGGCAGAACCGTATTCTTCATTGTGCCGGTATTTCTTGGCATTTTTTCCGCGGAGATACACGGCCAATCTTAGACCGCATCCGCAGACTATCCCAACACACAAATCGAACGGATGAAAGCTGGGCATAAAATTAGTAAACGCGGCAGGAAGCGCCGCCATTAGGCCGAGAACGGGGGAGGCTGGAATATTCTCTTTTGCGATACGCCATGCTTCGCCCAGATTTGTAGCGACCAGGCCCAAGACAACATATGGGATAGAAAGAATTACCAGCTGTTTTAGATTCCGCCGATTCATAGCTCACGCTCCTGCTTCTTCTCGTAAACTTTTTTCGGCAAAGAAGCGGCAAGCACCTTCATCTTTGCCAGAAGGGCCAGCATACTGGGACGTTCTGCCTTTCGGGCTGTTTCAGCACTGAATTCCTTAAAAGCAGCGGTTAGCGCGTCACTGTCACGGGCCTTAAAAAAGACCAGGTAACGTGGGGGCACTTGGGACTTGTCCTTGGTAATCGCATAATCCACCCTATACTTATTTAGGATTCTCTTGAAGCCGGAGATTTCTGTTTTCTCGATTTCGATGTTGGTGGCCCCCTGGTTCTGCCCAAGAAGCTGACCGATGGTTTGCTCACCTACAATATGGGTGTCCATATTGTACGCCTTTTTTGCTTTTACATTGCGCCGATGGTTCATATAAGCACGAAAGGCGTTCAGCAGAGAGCGGGCAGTCAGCTTTGTGGTGCTGATTGCCAGGTTCACGGTTCTATTTTCCACTTCTTCCTGCATTCACATCAGCTCCTTTCCGTGACAGCTTTACCTGGCGTCGTGACTGGGCGCTTTTGGAGAATGCTCCTGTGCTTTTTCTGCGCATCGCACCGTTTTATCCGGGATTGGGAAAGCCATAAGGTGGTCCCCAAGACGGATGAAGGTTTCCGGCTGATGAAAGAGCTTTTCGTAGTGGCTGAGCTGGTCTTTGGTCAGGGAAGAAAAGCTTTCTTCCCCCAGGCCGACAACGAGCATATTCCCGGCAGTAATATCGTAGATTTCACCGTCCTCCGTGCGCAGCGCCCGATTCAGTGGCAGCTGATTGATTTTTCCTTCTTCATTGAGAATGATTGCCGCCTTATCCTCCCATGGATAAACGGCTTCAATCCATCCACCAACAGCCTGCTGCAAAGATTTCAAATCAGAGCTTATCTGAACAACCTTGGGATACCGCTCCGGCTCAATCAGGAGAACGGTGAGGGATTCGTTCTGTTCCATCCGTGGCCTCCTTAATCCAGCGCAATTGCAGGAATGTTATACTTTCCGCAATGAAGGGTGGTGCTTTTATAAACCATGAGTGCCTGGAGAATGTGAATATCCTCCACGGTAATGGGCACATCTGTCCCGTCCTTACCAGAACGAAAGACGATGGAGGGGCCAATCAGGTAACGCTTCTCGTCGGTTTCCACCACGGAATGCTGGTATGCGCTGATTTTGAGACCGCCGCCCGGAAAATCGATTACCAGATCGTCGATTCCAAAACAGGGAACCGCAGTGAAGCACTCCTCCAAATCCATAACGGTCACAGGCAACTCCGGTGCCAGCATTGCATAGTACATGGGCGTTTCTGTGGTGATGGCGGCTTTGTTGTTTCTTTTTGAGGTCATAGTATTCTCCTAACGTGATAAATCCTGCTGGCGGCGTTTTTGCCATTGGGTCAGCAGCTTGATAATGACATCGTGCATCTGCTTTGGGGTATAGGACTTTGGAAAGAACTTTCTCAGGTCGCCGCTGTCGATGGTGACCTTTTCCAAATCACCCTTTTTCTCCTCGGACATCATGGCATACATCGCCATGCGGTCACATCCGCCGTCCTGGCTGAGTTTTTTCAGCCGCTGTGCCTGGGACAGCGATGGGGTAGATTGCCCATACTCCATGGCATCCAGCAGATTGGTCTGTTCCTCCGGGGTGAGAAAAGAAAGCTCTACGGCAGGACTGAACGCGATTTTCTTCTCGTCCACCATCTGCATGAGTTCAGGTATCAGATTTGTAAGGTTTACATATCGCTGAACCTGGCGGGCGCTTTCCCCGGTTTGTTCCGCAATAATCTCACGGCTCTCTTTTCCTGCAAAATTCCGGCCAAGTTGGCCGGAATTATCAAGTGGTGGCCTACCGGCACGGTGGGCCATGGCATCCATTTTCATCTTATAGGCTTTGGCTCGTTCACTGGGAAGCATGGTTTCACGCTGGAGATTGCTGTCTACCATTGTGATCACGGCGGTATCATCGTCCATCTGCCGAACGATGACGGGCATGGTTTCCAGCCTCAAAAGCTGGGAGGCGTGGAGCCGCCTGTGCCCGGAGATGATTTCATAACCGCCATCGACGCGTGGGCGGGCAATGGCAGGAGACAACACCCCAAACTGGGACACGCTTTCCACTGTTCGCTGCATGGCTTCATCGTCTACAATACGAAACGGATGGTTCTTAAAGGGAAACAGTTCTGTCAATGGAATATTCTGAACCGCTTCATTCTGTACTGCTATAGGAATCAACCTCCTTTGGGTAGAGTATCTGTCTGGCGAGAGACTTCTTTTTGGCACTGATGGCCTTTCGTCGGTCACTGCCCTGAATCAGGACGGGTGTGCACATTTCCAGTACACGGCTGTAAATACGGGCGTGCGCAACATCATGGGAACCGCGCAGCTGCCTAGGGGGCAGATTGGTGGTCACGATCAGGGGAAGATTGGACTTGTAGCGTTCATCAACAACCGCATAAATCTGTTCCAGGGCATACTCTGAATTGCGCTCGACACCCAAATCATCAATGACAAGCAGCTCAAATTTGCCGAAGGAAGCGATATACTCCGTGCGCTCTCCAAATTGGAGATCACCCATTTGGGTCAGGATACGGGGAAAGTTGGTCATTAGAACGGGAACACCCTGAGACAGAAGTGCGTTTGCAATGCAGGCAGCGAGGAAGGATTTGCCGGTTCCCACATCCCCCCAAAACAAAAGACCAAGGTTCTCCGCCTTGGCCTGCTCCCATTGGTCTACATATCGCTTCGCCATCTGGACATAGGGATTATCTTCCGCAATCTGGAATGTCCAATCCAGAAAATGCGTGTCCTGAATTCCTTTTGACCGGAGTTCGGCAATTTCCATAATGCGCTGTAAGCTATCCCAATTTGCTTCCATAATTCTACGTTCCTCCCTTACTTACAGACTTTCATTACCATCGTAGGTGTACATTCCATGGTGGTATCCGTTGCCTGACTGTGCATCTCTCCTTGCCCAGTTGAAGATTGTGGCAAGGTGATTTTTGTAGTTTTTTCCCGAGGTGAACATGTACTCGGAAAGCCGCTCTATCCGCATGGCATAGTCTTGCGGGAATTGCTCTTTCAGAGAGCATATTTCGGAATCTGACAGAACCACATTCCGATACACGCCATAGAAATGTCGAGAGGCGTTATCTGCTCTATCTATTTGTTCATCTGTATTTTGTTTATCTTTATTTATTACTTCTATATTTAATTGTGCGGGATTTTCCTCCACAGGTTTTTCCTGCGCAGGAGTTACCTGAACAGGATTGGCCTGAACAGACTTTTCCTGACATGGTTTTTCCAGTTCAGGAGAACCCCGGATGTGGTGAGGCATCTCGTAAATCACATACTCGCTGTCACCCAGGCGGCCTTTGTCGTTTCGCATTCGGTGACGCTCAAGGTAACCAGCGGCTTCCAGCTCTTTCAGCTCGGAAAGAATACCATCCACACCTTCCTTGGAGATTGTGGCAATCCCCTTGACAGAATAATTCCAATCCTTTGGCAGACTCAAAAACATGGATAGGAGACCTTTGGCCTTAAACGAAATGGTATTGTCCCGCAGATGGTAGTTACTCATCGTTGTGTAGTTTGCGTTCTTTTCAACACGGAAAACAGGTATAGGCATCAACTCCCTTCCCAGTTGGAAACGCTAGGCTGCTGCCAAAATGGCAGGGGCCAGCCGCATGAACAGCATTTTACCATTGGGCGTAATCAGCGTGTGGTGGGCAATCTGTCCGTAGCCATAGTAGAAGTCCTTAACGATGAACAAGCCCTTGTTGGACTTCTTGGCATAGGGAATTAGATTTCCGCGGGCATCCCGATACAGATACTTCTTCGCAAGAAGCCAGGCGACGAATTTTCGTTCCGGGACTTGGATTTCCTTTGCGGTGGTGCGGATGTTGGTGCAGTCGCTGGCGGTAATGAAAGAATCGAAATATTCGATTTTCGGTTTGGCTGCTTTCATTTCTCCTTCCAGGCGCATTCGGGCTCCACGCTCCTTGAGCATATCGGATGTGACCTTGTAGATCATATCCGGAGAAGCCATAAGCTCGATAATCAGATTGTCCGTCATATAGCCGCCATGCTTCCGGATGCAGGGGAGCACTTCGTCGAAAATCCAATGCTCAAATTTTTCGGCACCGGACAGCTTGCTGTGGACAATCAGCCGGTACAAGTCTCCCTCGGAGATGTAGGAGAGCGTCTGGGTGCCGCCGGAGGTAAGGGTGTCGCGTTTCACGACACCCTTACAGTGCCGCTGCAAAGCGGAGCGGGGATTGGAATATCCCAGGGCTGTTGCCGCATCACTGGCACAGAACAGATACTTTCCATTTTCAGCCAGAATCCGTATCTGCCCAAATTCCGGACTGCTGAATACCTCCAGATTCAGATTTTGGTTTGTAGTCATTGTCATTCCTTCCTTTTCGGGACAATTCGGTGGCCCGCTCACCGTGAAATGATTTTGCTTTTCCTGAGAAAAACAAAAAGAGCGATTATTCTTGCTTGAAAAAGGCAGCAAGGGATAATCGCTCTATGTATTTTGGCAGAATATTGAATTGTATCGGGAAGTGCAAAAAGGGTGTCGTGAAATGCGACACCCTTTTGACGGGAGCATATCTCAGATTATGGAGTATAGATTTTTACACACACTCCGAATGCCGTTTTCTACAATAGCGTAGTCTTTACAGATGCTTATGCCAACTCCTATTGGCATTTCACCACGGCCTTTTTTCCACGGAAAGCAATCCCAATTTTTACGATAGAATGTACACCGAGACTGCGTAATTCTGTATCGTACTTCTTATCATCCATCTGACGAAGTGCGGCATCCGCCAACGTGTCCAGGTCAGCGTGCGGGTCGTTGGTATGCTTGAATTCAAAGAGAAAACCGGGGAGTCCGTTCACCTGGGGTGTCAGCTGAATATCAAAGCGGCCCAAACCGGATTCCCGGTTGGAGCGAACCTGATAGCGGTTTCCAAGCACAGCGCAGAGTCCCAGCATCATGCCATGGTAAAAGCTTTCGTTGGCACTGTCCATAGAGGAGATGCTGTGCAGCATGAAATCCTCCAATAGGTTTTGCAGCTTCACGGCATCCCCGGAGAAAATGGCCTGTTGAATGGAGATGGCAACGCCGTTTTGGTTGGTGCGGTTCAAAACCTCTTTTTCGTAGACGTAGGCGATTTCTTTATTGGGGATAGCGACATCACACATAAAGTTGCCGTCAAACTGGGGATAGACTGCGGCGACCTTCAAATAACCGGCAATCAGTAAGAAACTGTAAATGCTGTATGGATTGCTCTGCACCTCCGGGTAAATCACGCTGGTATCCACATAGGTGGTGATTTTTTCTCCACACAGCAGTTTATGCAGCCCCTCTGTGATTTCCGGTGTTGCAGTGGAGACAATTTCTCCGATAATGTCGTTGCTGCCGGTGGACTGCCAGAAGGCTTTCGGAAAACAGCTGTCTGAAACGTAGTTGATGACGGACCAGGGATTGAAAATATCAGAATTTCCAAATCGGTATCCGTCATACCAATCACAGACCTCCTGAAATTTATCCGCTTCCCCGTAATATTGCAGCAGCTCTTTTACCTCGTCCGGTGTGAAGCCAAAGTATTCGCTGAAGGGAACGTCCAGAATGGAGTTGGTTTTTAGATTGTTCAGTCCGCTGAAAATGCTCTCTTTTGCCACACGCAGGATTCCGGTCAAAAAACCATAGGCAAGGCTCGGATTGTCTTTCAGTCCGCCGGAGAAGAAATTGCGCATGAAGCCTACGATTTCATCGTAAAAATTGCAGCTGTGCCCCTGTTGGATCGGTGTGTCATACTCGTCTATGATGATTATCGCCGGAATGCCGTAATGTTTCTGGAGCATCCGGGAAAGATCCTTTAAGGAAGCAGCCAAACCAACTTCTGAGATTGTTCCGCTGGCCAGTTGGTCATATATCTCTTTGTCATAGTCGTTACATTTGCTGCTGGTGCCCAGCTCCTCATGACGTTGTGCCTCAATTGCCACAAGGCTCCGAATGGAAGCAATGGTTTCTTCCCAGGTACTAAATTTTACATCTTTGAAGGTTAGAAAGATGACAGGGTATTTTCCCTGCTCATTTCGATACGGCTGACCACAGGCCCAGATTTTTTTATCCCGGAAGTAAATAGAGGTATCTTCCTCCGTCCGTTCAAAGAATGTGCGGAGCATATTCATATTCAAGGTCTTGCCGAAGCGCCGGGGGCGGGTGAACAGGGAGACTTTCGGCTTTGTATCCAGAAAGTCCCGAATCAGCAGGGTTTTATCTACGTAATAGTAATCCGTTGTGGCAGCCTTGAAGTCCGATACTCCGATTGGAAGCGGCTTTTTCCGTTCTTTGCGAAGGACCGCATCTTCGGGAATCATCCAGCTGCGCCCATCTTTGACGGCACCCGGAATTTCTCCACGCATACACATTTGCTGAATCCTGCGTGGCGTAATGCCAATGGCTTTGGCAGCATCCGAACAAGATAGGTATTTCATAGCGCACCTCCAAAGTTGTTTCTAAGATGATTATACCCATTGAAACGAAATAGGTCAACAGCAATTTCGTATCTATTTCGCATTGCTGTGGAAGAAGTAATAGATGAAGCTAATGCGAGGGTGTTCATACGTGATTTAAGTCCCATGGCCGATACGAGCAGCGAATCCATGAACGGCAGATTTTAGAATAGCGAAAGGATGTCGCATTTCACGACACCCTTTCGTTCCTTCGTAAGTCTTGATTAACAGATTATAATTGAGGAAACATCTGTTTTAATGGTGTAGGTATCATCACGTTACTCACACATGGGTCACCGCCCCGACCAGTTTTCCGTCCTGGAGGATGGGCGAGCCCGACATGCCCTGCACGATCCCACCGGTGGCGGCAATCAGCTCCGGATCGGTGACCTTCAGCAGGAGATTTCGGCCGGTTTGGCGGTCTTTTGGATATATTTTCAGAATTTCCACAGAATATTCCCGGGGTTCACTGCCCTGGACTGTGGAGCGGATGGCAGCGGCACCGGTATGCAGGTCCTCCCAGGCGGCTACCGGGAGAGGCTGACCGGAAAAGGCTCCATTCACGGCACCGAAAATGCCCTGGGGCGTGTTGCGAAGGATGGTGCCCATGGGGGTTTCCGACAGGGCCTTGCCCTTTAACAGGCCCGGTTCTCCCGCCTTGCCTTTTTGGGCGGCTACCGCCTGGGCGGGATAGATGCTGCCGCTGACCAGAGGCAGCAGGCAGTCCTTGGCGGTGCTGACACCGTGGCCCAGAGCGGCGAAGGTGCCGGTGTCCGGGTCATACCAGGTGACGGTGCCGATGCCGGAGATGCCCTGGCGCAGATAGACCCCCAAAAACCGCCGGCCCTCCTGCTCCTTGGGCTCCAATTGCAGACGAATGGCCTTGCTGCCCCGCAGGATCTGGATATCCGCAATGCCGGTTCCGGAATCCAGGGCCTGAGAGACCTGCTCTGACTCCCGTATGGGGATGCCGTTGATGGCGGTGATCTGGTCGCCCACCTTCAGCCCGGCCTCCCGGGCGGCCTGACCCAGCAAATCATCAAAGGCAGCCACGGTCACTGTGCCGCTGCGGACCTCCAGACCTACCAGCGCCCCAACGGGTACCAGGGTGCCCGCCGCCTGGGCTGTCAGCGGCAGCAGACATACAAATAAAAAAACAAAAACCCCGCGAACGACTCGCTTCATAAATTGCCCTCCTTTCTTTCTCCGCCTTTTTAATATTCCGCTTTGGGAGGGGATTAACCGCTGAAAAAGTCGAGAAATCTGGGCGGGGCAGGAAGGTTGAGAAAAAACTGGAAAATGACGGAATGTTCCCCTTTTTTGATCTGCCTATTGACAAGGTAGGTAAAATGTGGTATGCTCCCTACAGAGTTAGTAGGGAACTTGCGCCCTGCGACCATTAGGAGGTTTTTCTTTTATGACTGTTTACGCAGATAACGCGGCAACGACGAAGATGAGCCAGACGGCTATCGACGCCATGCTGCCCTATATGACCACCGTCTACGGCAATCCCTCCAGCCTGCACTCTGTAGGCCAGCGGGCAAAGGAAGCGCTGGATGCCGCCCGGGAGACCGTGGCAAACTGCCTGGGCTGCGAGCCCCGGGAGATCATCTTCACCTCCGGCGGTTCTGAGGCCGACAATCAGGCCATCATTTCCGCCGCCAAGCTGGGGGAGAAGAAGGGAAAGAAGCACATCATCTCCACCGCCTTCGAGCATCATGCCGTGCTGCACACCCTGAAAAAGCTGGAGAAGGAGGGCTTTACCGTCACTCTTCTGGATGTTCACGAAAACGGGATCGTTCTTCCCGAGCAGGTGCGTGACGCAATTCGGGAGGATACCTGCCTTGTCACCGTGATGTATGCCAATAATGAGATCGGAAGCATCCAGCCCATCCGTGAGATCGGTGCGGTCTGCCGCGAGAAGGGCGTGCTCTTCCACACGGACGCGGTACAGGCGGCAGGCCATCTGCCCATCCATGTGCAGGAGCAGAACATCGATATGCTCTCCCTGTCGGCCCACAAATTTCACGGCCCGAAGGGGATCGGCGTGCTGTATGCGCGAAAGGGGCTCTTGCTGACGCCGCTGATCGAGGGCGGCGCGCAGGAGCGCGGCAAACGCGCGGGTACGGAGAATGTGCCGGCCATTATGGGAATGGCGGCGGCGCTGGATGAGGCGTGCGAGCATCTTAACGAAAACGCCGCCAAACTGACCGGGCTGCGGGACAAGCTGATCGCCGGATTGTCCGAGATCCCCCACTCCATCCTCAACGGAGATGCCGTGCATCGGCTCCCCGGCAATGTGAACTTCTGCTTTGAGGGCATCGAGGGGGAGTCCCTTCTCCTGCTTCTGGACGATAAGGGTATCTGTGCCTCCTCCGGCTCCGCCTGCACCTCCGGCTCTCTGGACCCCAGCCACGTGCTGCTGGCCATTGGCCGGGTCCACGATGTGGCCCACGGCTCGCTGCGGCTGAGCCTGTGTGAGTGGAACACCATGGAAGAGATGGACCATATTCTGAAGGCCGTCCCCGAAGTGGTGGCGTATCTGCGGAGCATGTCTCCCGTTTGGAGAGACCTGCAGACCGGCAAGAGAGAATACATTCTGTAATTTGGAGGAAATAAAAAATGGCACTTTACAGTGAAAAAGTTATGGATCATTTCACCCACCCCCGGAATGTGGGCGTCATCGAGGATGCCAACGGCGTGGGTGAGGTCGGCAACGCCAAGTGCGGCGATATCATGAAGATCTACCTGAAGATCGAGGATGACATCATCAAGGACGTGAAGTTCGAGACCTTCGGCTGCGGCAGCGCCATCGCCTCCTCTTCCATGGCCACCGAGATGATCAAGGGCAAATCCATCCACGAGGCCATGGCCCTGACCAACAAGGCCGTTGCCGAGGCCCTGGACGGTCTGCCCGCCCACAAGCTGCACTGCTCCGTCTTGGCGGAGGAGGCCATCAAGAAGGCCCTGCAGGACTACTACGACCGGGCCGGTCTGCCCTACGACGAGAAGGATTTCCCGGACTGCGAACACTGCGAGCATTGCGAGTGATATGATCGTATCGACCAAAGGACGTTACGCCCTGCGGGTGATGGTGGCAATGGCCCAGCGGGGCGGGGAGGAGTACATCCCCATTAAGGAGATCGCCGAGCAGGAGAATATTTCCCTGAAGTATTTGGAGTCCATTATGACCATGCTCTCCAAGGGCGGCCTGGTGGACGCGGTCCACGGCAAAGGGGGCGGCTACCGCCTGAACCGCAAGCCCGAGGAATACACCGTAGGCAGCATCCTGAAGCTCACCGAGGGGGGGCTGGCTGTGGTTTCCTGCACGGCGGAGGGCCCCGCCGCCTGTGCCCGTCAGGCCTGCTGCGAAACCAGGCCCATGTGGGACAAGCTGGATAAGATGATCGATGATTTCTTCGAGGGCATCACCCTGGCGGATCTGCTGAAGGAAAATATGGAATAAGAGTACAAGAGGCGCTGCGGCATGATTTGATTTGCCGCAGCGCCTGAAATTGTATGTAAAAGAGAGATTATGATTGGGTCAGTTCCGGGAACACCATTTTGCAGACGGCAGAATTGAGGAGAAAAGCAGTTGGGTCTTTTAAATAGTGTTCATATATGTGGTAAGCTTCCTTGTCTACCTGGCGCAGCATGGTTTGAAAACGTCTGGAGAGAGTCCAGGGATGATGGACACGAATGGTATCAGACAGGTTTGATCCTTCCAATTGAACTGTTAGGGTTGTACTGCGGCCTTTTGGGCAGGTGAGTTCAATCACACCATCTTGAAGCGACGCAGTGCAGGATGGATTGTCTGTGTGGACAGTTAGATTTTGAATTTCAGCATCCGTTAACCCAACACTGTAGATCTGAATAGTCATAGTGTTTCCCGAAGTCATGTAATAATCATACATGAAATCTCCCTGAGAATCCATGAGTTTTACAAAACGAAGTTCACAATCCGGAGAGGATGAGAAAGCTTCAATTTCAGTTAGGCCGGGATACTCACCTTCTGTTTCTATCAACTGAACGGAAAAGCTGGTGATGCCGTTTTTTCCAACAGGGATGGTCAGAGCGGATCCTTGTGAAGGCAAAGGACCGCACTCCATGCTGCTGCCATCTGAAAAAGACAAAATGCAACGGAGTACATTGTCATTGATGGATGGGTTGTCGTAAAGACGGATGCAAGCGATATCATGCGGCTCGGAAAAGCTGACGGTGGCGGTCTTCTCCGCATCCGTAGGAGTCCAGGTCCCATCTGTAGGGAGATGCGAACTGTCCTTCACATCTTTACTATCCAAAAGCATAAAATCATTTAATAGATTTTCATCTCCGGATTTGACTTGAATATTAGACTGATAACACAAAGAATTGGTGTTGCGGAACCAGAAAACCTTGTCGCCATTGACAATGGCATCTGCATAGCGATACGCTCGTTGGGACCTGTAAAGAGCCAGCTCCTCTGCTTGCTCACTACGGATTAAAGAGTGCGCCAGTGAGCCATCCCAAACAGGCAGGCGAATACGTTCGTCCCAATCGTACACAGCTGGTGTATCAGACGTTTTCTGCGTGGAGAGAATATTGATTGTGTAGAAATCGGCCGGTGCGCGCCAAGCCGAAGCGTATGCGCAACCTTTGAACACCAAAGGACGATAGTCCGCGTGCTCCTTCAATAAAATCCCTATGACTTTCTCAAAAGCCAGGCTGACAGCCCTGTGGTCTGCATGATCCTCAAAATCAGAACAAAAGAGAATGTCTGGTTGATATTCCCAAATAACATCGTGAATATCCTTTAGAAAATGGTCGGAGGTGTAGGAATGGCCTTCCCGATATGCAGCGTGGGTCGCAATTCCGTAGGTGGCGTTTGCTCCATTATGGGAGGTGACGACTTGTCCTGGTTCAGCATTATAGATGTGAGGACCGTCGCTGAGGTATTGGTCACCGTAGCCAAGAAAAATAACATTTTCTGAAGGGATTCCGATCCGTTCCATGACGGAAAGAGCTTCTAAAATGCGCACTTCTCCTAATCCACTGTGGTCCCCATTGGTCACAAAAACAGGGTATACTGTGCTCCCATAGCGTACAAACTCATTCAAAACACCGGACATTAGATTTAGGTCGTCATCCTCATGAGGGACGACGATCATCACTTGTTTTCCCGCATAGAGCTGTTGCTTTCCGTTATCCAGAGCGGGAAAAGCGCTGGAACGATAGTATTGCCACCAAGTAAAGAAGCCTGTGCCAAGCGTGACACATACGCAGGCCAAAATGATCAACGAGGCTCTGAACAAGAAACGGGGATGCTTTCGGAAGTGAATGATGAGCAGAACTGCCAATACAGCAAAATCGGTCCAGAAGCGTTGACAGCTAAGATTTTCACGCACCCAGAGAGCGTAGAGATCCCGCAAAAGCATGACGGTGGCAGTCAGTATCAGGCTACCCAATATGCAGAACAGAATCCGACGTATATGTAGCTTCATTTCCATAGAAAAACTCCTTCTCGACGATCTTAGGCTTTATTATACCTGTTCCTGTGGAAAAAGCAAGGAACAAGTTGTGTGCTGGGTTGATGTTGCTTACTACAATAAGAAGATTCCTCTGTCAATGAAAACATTCCCGAATTTTCGTTTGAAAATTACTTGTAACATTTCCGTGCCTGTGGTATAATAGGGGGCACAAAAAACGAGACTACTCCCAGAGAGGTAAGCGAATGAACGACAGAATCATAGTCCGGGGCGCCCGGGAAAACAATCTGAAAAATGTGGATGTTTCCATCCCCCGGGACAAAATGGTGGTGTTTACCGGCCTCAGCGGCTCCGGAAAATCCAGCCTGGCCTTTGATACCATCTATGCCGAGGGCCAGCGGCGGTATGTGGAGAGCCTGAGCTCCTATGCCCGGCAGTTT
>OIZO01000450.1_pt1 | contig 28534 bp, 33 predicted proteins | sample 1588551 | NCBI WGS metagenome assembly OIZO01 (sample SAMN03283271) | human gut metagenome | biome: human-associated habitat; material: feces | host: Homo sapiens | place: Peru | collected 2012 | reverse complement strand
TTCTTCCGTCCTATTGTAACCCATTTTCCGGCAGATGCAAACACATTTTTTGCGATTTTAAAAATTTTTTTCGGGACAGACAAAAATACACCGGCCATGGCCTTCAGAAGAGACCAAAACCCATAAAACACCGGCTGCAGCACCGCACCCAGGCTTTTATCTGCAGCCCAAAAGCCGGGAAGCATCGCTGCGGCACAGCCAAGCCGCAGGTCTCCGCCGCAAACGCCAAAATTCAGCCAGCAGAGCCCCGCTCCCGTCATCAGCACAAACAGCGGGTCCCCTCGCTTCCCCAGGGGCCGCAGGAAGCCCCACAGCAGCCCCAGAGCTGCGCCTAAGAGAAAGGCTGCGCCAAGCATCGTCCCCATTAGCCCAGCAGCCTTTGCAGGAAAGAGCCGCTCTGCCGGGGGGCCTCGTAGCTCAATGCGCTGATCGTGCCCTCCACCGTTACCCTTCCCCCTTCCACGGACAGCTCTTTCAATTGCAGCTGCTCGCCCTGGACCGTCAGCGTCCCCATATCCGTCTGCAAAACCACCGCGTCCTCGTCAAATCGGACCACCTCCGTGACACCCGTAACACTGAGGCTCTTCCGCTCGGTCAGCCGCAGGCTGTGGCTCTCCTGAAGCAAGGCCTCCACCCCCTTCCCGGAAGCAGTATATGCCCCCGCTCCCCTGCCCAGAACCGAACATTTCCTTCGGCAATCGTTGACAGGCCGGGCAAAACGGGGTAAAATATTTCTAGAAACGGAAAGGTGTGAGCGCTATGAAGAAAAAGGATGTTCAGAGCATGGTGCGGTTGATGCTGACGCCGGTGCTGATGGTGATCCTGGGCATTGTTCTGGTGGTACGGCCGGACTCTGCCTCGGCTCTTGTGGGCAAGGTCCTGGGCTGGGTCCTGCTGGTGGTGGGCATTGGCCTGCTGGTGGAATCCATTGCCGTGAAGGAGCTGACCACCAGCAGAATCCTGTTTGTGGTGGTGGCTGCTGCTCTGGGATTGTGGCTGGTGCGCAATCCCCTGCGTCTTGCGGCTGCTCTGGGCCGGGTCGCCGGGCTGCTGATCCTGGTGCGGGCCGTACAGGATATTATCAACGCCGCCCGCTGGAAGTGCGGCATGAAGTATGCCCTGCTGTCTGCCATCATCGGCGGGCTGCTGATCCTGCTGCCCATGACCACCTCCCGGGCGGTTTGGGTCATTGTAGGCCTGCTGGTCATTGCGGTGGGTGTGCTCATGGCCATTGACCGTCTGAAGCCCGGAAAGCTCCTGGGCGACGGCGGCAATATCATCGACGCCCAATGAGATACGCCTGCTGCTCTCTGGACGGGCGCGGCGGCCATGAGGCCGGTTGGGCCCTCCTGCGGCAGCTCTATCTGGAGGAGACCGGTCAGCCCCTGCCCCCTGTCCGGCTGACCAAACGGGGAAAGCCCTATTTCCCGGACAGCCCCTATCACTTCTCCATCTCCCACACCCGCCGCCATGCCGCCTGCGTTCTGGGAAAGCACCCCGTGGGCCTGGACCTGGAGGAGCTGAACCGCCCCATCCGGCTGGAAACCGCCAGAAGGGTGCTCTCCCCTGCGGAATACGCCCAATTCGAAGCCGCCCCAGACAAGCGCCGGGCATTTCTGACCTTCTGGGTGCTGAAGGAGGCCCGGGTCAAGTGCGATGGTACGGGGCTGCTGGGCTTTCCAAATCGGACGGACTTTACCCTCCGGGACCCCCGGGTCTGGGAATGGGACGGATGCCTTGCGGCCATGATCGTAGAGAAAGGATAGAAAAATGCTGTTTGATACCCACGCCCATATGGATGACCGGGCCTTTGATGCGGACCGGACAGAGCTTCTGACCACTTCCCTGCCCCAGGCGGGCATTGCACTGCTGATGAACCCAGGCTGTTCCGCCGCCTCCTCCGAGGCGGCGGCGGCTCTGACCCGGGAATACGACTACATCTATGCCGCCGTCGGCTCCCATCCGGACGCGGCGGACGAGGTAAACGACGCCGTGCTGGACCGCTACCGGCAGCTGTGCCGGGAAAACCCAAAAATAAAGGCCGTTGGAGAGATCGGCCTGGATTATCACTATGAGGACATTCCACGGGACATCCAGAAAAAGGCCTTTGTGGCCCAGATGGAGCTGGCCCGGGAGCTAAATAAGCCCGTCATCGTCCACGAGCGGGAGGCACACCAGGACGGCATGGACATCGTCACCGCCTTTCCGGAGGTGACGGGGGTGTTCCACTGCTTCTCCGGGTCTGCGGAAATGGCAAAATGGCTGGTTGCCCGGGGCTGGTACGTGGGCTTTACGGGGGTGCTGACCTTCAAAAACGCCCGCCGCGCCCTGGAAGCCGCCGCAGCAGTCCCCCGGGACCGGGTGGTCATTGAGACGGACTGCCCCTATATGTCCCCGGAGCCCTTCCGGGGCAAGCGCAACGATCCCACCCGGCTCTATCGCATGGCCGAGGCTCTGGCCAGCCTCTGGGGCGTAAGCCCGGAGGAGGCCCAGGCCATTACCTTCGAAAACGGGAAACGGCTGTATAGAATAGAAAACCGCTTCCCCTCCGGGGAAGCTGGCTCGCGTTAGCGAGACTGAAGAGGGGCCTAATAGGCGAGAGCGGCTGGCAAAAACGCATACAGGTGACACCCTGCTCTCGCGCACGGTACCCCTCTTCCACCACCGCCATAGGCGGCGGTCCCCCTTCCCCGTAGGGGAAGGTTAGGAAATCTGTATTGAAAACCTACGCAATCAATAACATAATAGGGCACAAACCAACAACAGGAGAGAACTATGCTGAATCAATTTTCCAGATCGGAGCTGGTCTTTGGCAAGGATGCCATGGAGCGGCTGAAAAACACCCGGGTTGCCGTGTTTGGCATCGGCGGCGTGGGGGGATATACCGTGGAGGCCCTGGCCCGGTCCGGGGTTGGGGCGCTGGATCTGATCGATGACGACAAGGTCTGCATCACCAACCTGAACCGGCAGATTCTGGCCACCCGCAGCACCGTTGCAAAATACAAGGTGGATGTGGCCAGGGACCGCATTCTGGACATCAATCCCCACTGCCAGGTGACGACTTACCAGACCTTTTTCATGCCGGACACCGCCGACCAGTTCGATTTTTCCCAGTATGACTATGTGGTGGATGCCATCGACACCGTTACCGGCAAGAAGGAGATCATTCTTCGGGCCCGGGCGGCGGGGGTTCCGGTGATCAGCTCCATGGGCGCGGGCAATAAGGTGGAGGCCTCGGCCTTTAAGGTTGCGGATATCTACAAGACCAGCGTGTGCCCCCTGGCCCGGGTCATGCGAAAGATCTGCCGCCAGAACGGCATTGACCACCTGAAGGTGGTCTACTCCGAAGAAAAGCCCATCCGTCCCCTGGAGGACATGGCAATTTCCTGCCGGGCGCATTGCGTCTGCCCTCCTGGCACGGCCCGCAAGTGTACCCAGCGCCGGGATATCCCCGGCTCCACTCCCTTCGCCGTGGCCGCCGCCGGCATGATCATCGCCGGTGAGGTAGTCAAAGACCTGACGGCCTTCGACCGGGGAGACCGCTAAGCACGAACGCATAAGAGAACAGAACCCCCCAGGGAACGTCCGCTCCTGGGGGGTTCGTGACGAAATGGCGTATTTTGAAGCCCCGGGAAATGCTGCACCAGCCAAGACACAGGGATGGACGTTGTACATGGGGACAACGAATGGGGCCGAGGCTGCAAAAATTCACAAGCGATAGACAGCACCGCCCGGCGGTACGCAAGAGGAACCACCGGGCGGCGTGTCCGTTTGGGAGCATGTACTCCTTTTTGACTGGAAAGCCAGGCTTTTCCAATCGCCTGATAAATTTTTCGCCAGTTGTCGGAAAAATGTTTCAGGTGATTGGTGAAGTTCACGAATTCCTGGAGAAATCCCGCTTAGTTCCGTTGCATTGTCCACGACAAAACAGCCCACGCACCAATCATCCTTTGCCCCTCATCATACATAATTCCCCTTTTCCTGCAAATACTTCTACCGGAGTAAACAGCGCTTTGCGCTTCAAAGGAGAAAAGAATATGAAAGCAACAGGCATTGTACGCCGGGTGGACGACCTGGGGAGAATCGTCATTCCGAAGGAGATCCGCAGAACCCTGCGAATCCGGGAGGGCGACCCGTTACAGACATCATTGACACGGTGGGAGAAATACTGTTTTTCTATGTTGGATTTGGCTAAGAGGCGGGGGTGGTAGGGTACATAGTGACGGATGTGAGGGGCGGAACCGTGGATATTTGGGAGGGGAATCTCTGATATTTTCCAACCATTGGAGCCAATCATGCCAGTCGCTGGAATTTCAAAATACGGCCAGAGTACAGAATATCTCTGGCGACACGCAGCGGTGCGATGACCAGCACCTTGCGGATCAGAAAGCTGTCCAGGCAGAGGTCGAAGATGGCGGAAAGCGTGATTGCTGTTTTGCTCAACCTAAGCCCATATCAAGAAATATCGCAGCAATGGGATGGCTCTCAAGGTAGTCAATGCAGAACTGCTGGTAATCGTGTGGTATGAACTTCATCGGGCATCACCTCCAATCTCCTGTAGTACGGTTTCTATCTGTTCGGGCCTGTCGATGCAGTACACCGAAAAGCCGAGTGCCTCTAACTGCCTTTTTCGCCTTACCTGCAGAGGACGGAGCGTTTTGCCCGGCGCTTTCAACTCAATGAAGGCAACTTTGCCGCCGGGGAGGAGTACCAGGCGGTCTGGCACTCCATCAAAACCGGGGCTTGTAAACTTCGGGGCAAGACCGCCTTTTGCGCGGACGGCCTGCACCAATTTTGTTTCTATCGTTTTCTCACGCATCGTGACCTCCCATGTTCTTAAAACCCGAAAAGCCCTATACACGCGCAAATGCGTGTATCGCGTGTTTACTGCTCTTTATTCCTTCTTCTTTCGATATATAAGAAAGGTCAGGAACAAGGGAACCAGACTGCTGATTTTCTTTGCTGCTTATGGGGCCGCCGCCGTTCCCATGAGTTGTTCTCTCGAACGTGCCGAAAAGGTGCGTTTTCCCTCGGAACTCGTTCCGAAGAATGGCCGGTACAGTCTTTTTCATCGGGAACACTCCTTTGGAACGAAGACATACTGCGGTCCGTAGAGCGGGCTGCGCATTTTGTTGTCCAGTCGCTTCCAGCCCAGACGGGCAAGGATGGCGGTCAGCTCGTTGCTGTCCGTCCTGCGGATGTTAGCGCGTTCCTTGCCGAAGCACTCGCACCAGATCTCCATGTTGGACACCTGGGCGCGCTTGACCGTACCGTGCTTTTGGGTGTCGCCGAAGTCGCTGCCGGTGAGGAAGCTGCGGCGCTCGAAAAGGTCCATGCCGTCCCAATCCTCCAGGAGCAGCGTGTCAAGATACAGACGGACAAGCCCTTCACGCTCGTCGGACTCCATTGCCTCTCGCTGTTCGGCTTTCGACAGAGCTTCCAACTCGGCGCTCAGATAGAGCTTCTCGCCCTGCTTCACATACACCAGCGTCTCCGCCCAGATCTGGCAAATAAGCTCCGGGGTCAGATCCCAGGAGTGCTTGATGCCCGTACCGGGCGTTTTGACCGGCCAGAAACGGCGGTTTCCGGTGGTATCCCGAAGATAGCCGGACTCTGCATTAGTAGTGCCGAAGAACACGCACTGGCGCAAATGCGGCGTTGCTCTCTTGCCGAAAGCCGCACGGTAAATGTCGTTCTGCCGGGAGAGGAAGGAACGCAGCGTCTCCACCTCGGCCTTTTTGAGACCCGCCAGTTCGCCGATCTCCAAGATCCAATACCCCTGCAGTTTCTCGGCGGCGGTCTTATCCTTGGTGTCGCCAAGGTTCAGACTGTCGGAGAACCACTCTCCGGCCAGCTTGGCAATGAGGGTGCTTTTGCCCACACCCTGGGGGCCGTTCAGTACCAGCATGGAGTCAAATTTGCAGCCGGGATACAGCACACGCTTAATGGCGGCGCAGAGCGTTTTCCGGGTGACGGCACGGACATACTCGTTATCGTCTGCACCGAGGTAGTCGATGAGCAGCGTGTCCACACGGGGAACTTTGTCCCACTCCGGCAAATTCTCAATGAACTCTCGAATGGGATGGTAGGAGCGGTCGTCCGTGACCTTCGCCACGGCAATGTCATAGTTTCTGGCGGAGAAGGTTCCGTAGTGAGAATCCACATAGCTGATGAGCTGGGCATCGTCCGCATCCCGCCAGAATTTCGAGGGGTGCCGCCAGGGCACATCGCCCTTGATCTCCATGCCGTCCAAAAGCTGATTGAACACCAGCGGTTTCAGAAGCGGATCATTCATGAGGATCACGGTGAGGTTCTGCAGCGTGTTTTTCACCTTGCCGGCCCTGTCCAGCTCCAGGGCTTTCTGCCAGTCCTCGTCGGAGAACTCCTCGTTTGCCTGGGCTTTGCGTTCCACGGCAAAGACAGCTTTGACCTTCTCGTCTTTAAGGGCAAAGTCCGACATTGCCTGAAAGGACGGGAGCTTGCCGGGGGCGGTGTCCGGGGCGCACTTATCGTCCAGGTCACGGAACCGGTGCAGCCGCACCAGGTCAAAGGCGTTCAACAGCCGCCCACAGACCGGGTCTGTGGCATGGTGGCTGTATGCAAACTTGCCATCGTAGACGATGACACCGGCAGAGGAATCAGCAGGGATATAGTCGTAACGGCCGTTCATGGCAGACGGCGCATAGTTCTATAGCACTCTTTTCCGAGGCGTGACTTTCCGATGCGAACCTTGTGAGACACACTTCTAATGCGGCCGAGAGTGCTTGCCTGATACCTGCCCTCATATCCGGGGATATCTTTCCATTGTTCTTGCATTGCAAACTCCTTCCTACGGAATATGGGTGGCAGAGGTCGATTTCTGCCACCCAAAGAGCCGTCCGGGGTTACTTCAATTCCTTCATGCGCTTCTCGTGGTATTCCAGGTCACGGAAAGCCTGTTCCTTCTCACGCTTTTCGCGCTTGCGGTCATTGCTGATGCCCTGAATCAGCGGCACAAAGAGACCGATGCTGACGCAGACCCAGATGCCAAGGAGGGCGGTTACCAGGATGTTCTGAATCAGTTCCATTGTGTTGCACTCCTTTCTCAAGACAGGAAATCGTCGTCCAGATCGGTCGAAAAATCGTCAGCCGCAGAGGACTTGCCGCCGAGAGGCTCACCGTCACGAACCTTCTGGATGTTGCCAAGACCACAGGCAATGCCGCGGTTGCCGTTGGAGTTGAAGGCGTAGAAATTTACAGATACTCTGGCATAGCAGCCGGAATACACCTCGGAGCGGTCAAGGATGGGCTGGACGCTGCGGTCTACGATCTGCGGAGCGGTGGTGCTGTTGGCGTTCACGAAGAAGCTGTTCTTGTAGGCTTCATCGTCACGCTCGGTATCGCCGTCACGGAGCGGGAGCTTCAGAGCCGCCTTGTTGGGGATCTTTCCGCCGAACTTGGCGACGCCTTCCTTGATGGCAGCGTCCACGGCGGCGTTGATGGCATCGAGGGCCTGCTTGTCGGATTTTGGAATGATGAGGGACACGGAGTACTTGGGGTTGCTGCCGTTGATGGAGACGGGCTCCCATACATTTGCGTAGGACAGGCGGACAACGCCGGTCACAACTTTGGTCGAATTCATCTTGTTAGCCATAATTACAGTTCTCCTTTGTAGTCAGTAAAGTCTTGTTTTGCACCCGTGGTCGTGATAGCCGGACGCCGGTCGGATGCGGGGACGAGCGTCGGCCTTCCTGCGGGCTTGACGACCAGACTGCCGAGCACCTCGGCAAAGGTCTTTTTTCCCATGAGCTTCTCCATCTCGGTGATGGGAATGAGGGACTTTTTGAAAATGTCGGTGTAACCGGCCGCACGGGCGGCAGCAACAACGGCATCCTCATCGGTGTACTTGCGATTGGTGCGGCTCTCCACCAGCTTGTAGCCGAGCCACTGCTTTCCGTGATTGACCGCTGCTTCCTGGGCGTAGGCCATGAGTTCATTTGCCCATTTAGTGAGGTCATCCAGCTTGCCGAGAATGTCGCCGATCTCCGCATCGGAAAGCAGGGGCGGCTGGGCAAACTCGTATTTTGCGAGTTGGAGCTTGGCATCAGCTCTGGCGCGGCACTTGACCGCCGCCTTGCAGAATTGGCACCAGCTTCCGGGGCAGTATTCACCTTCGCCTTTGAAGGCAAGCTCTGCTTTGGGTTTCAGCGTCTTTTCCGCCCAATCCCGAAGCTCGGCAACGGAAATGACCCAGGTGCTGACATTCTCCCGGCGAGGCTGGTAGATGGTCATAGAAACTGTCTCAATGTCGTAGAGACAATCGAAGATGCGGAGCGCACCGAGGGCGTACAACATCATCTGAGGATTCTCTTCGGCATTCACCAACACGCCCTGGCCGTATTTCAGGTCAATAATGTGGAGGAGCTTGTCCGCCACGATGAGACAGTCGCCGGTCCCGAAACCGTCTGGCACATAGCAGGAGAAGTCGAGCCGCTGCTCAATAAGCACCTTGGGGTCCGGGCAATCCTGCTGGGCCTCCTCGATGGCTTCCAGAACGAATTCCACATAGTCGTCTGTGTACATCTCCATTTCATCGGAATCGTACTTGCTGACAGGGCGGGTGGAGCGCATCTTCAGTGCTTTGCGGAGCTTGTGTTCTGCCAGCGCATGAGCGGCGGTACCTTCGGCTGCGGCTTCCGTTTCTCTGTCCTCAAACTCCAATTCCAATCGAGCGGAGGGATTGCAGTGAAGCCAGCGGTGGGAGGAGGACGCCGAGAGGACTGTGTGACGATTAGGTGGCATCCTTCAGCACCTCCACATCCTTGAGCAGCGCCGCATAGTGCTTGGGGTCGATGCCGGAGAGTTTTGAAGCACCGTACTTTTGCAGGAGTACCTGGATCTCGGCCGTGAATCCGGCCCGGCTCTTTTCGCCGAGGACTGCCCGGACTTCTTCCAGCGTCAACTCCTTTTTGGGCGCGGGTGCGGGGGTCTTCGGCTCTGCATCGACAGTCGGCTCATTCTGCAGCATGGTATCCGCCACAGCCTGAACGCTGTCCGCCAGAGAGCGAAGATTCTCCGTGACAGTAAGCAGGAGTTTCACTTTACTCATGCGCCACACCTCCTTCCGCCGTCTCGGCAATAGACACAGACTCCACGCTGGGGCCGGGAATGAGGATCATCATCTGCTCCCGTCTCCCGAATAGCCGTGTCAGCAGCTTTTCGCGCAAGCTGACGATCCTGCACCGAACAATCCGCTCGGTCTGCGGTCTGCCTGTGACACGAACTTCCAGATCATGTTTCACCGTTTTCATCCTTTCTGAAGGACGGTATTGATTTGCCCTTCACAGATAAGCCACGGGAAACGAAGAAACTGAGGGTCTCACAGAAGTTTTTGAGTTTATTTTTAATGGTGCGCAGCCGATGCGTGATGGCCGAAGGGTCAACGCCCTCCCGCGCAGCGTAGTCCTTCACGCTGACGCCGTCGTAATAGACCGCCTGCACAAGCCTCTGCTGCGCGGGCTTCAGCGTCCTGACCGCTTCGCGGAGCATTTCTGCGCGGCTCGGCTCCTGGAACAGCGCGGCAAGCGCGTCCTGCTCCGCCGCAAACTGGACGCCCTGTTCTGCCAGAGCATCCATACTGCTGTGGCGTCGGGTCTCCTTGTGGTCGTTGTTGTACTCTTGGCGGTTCAGATCCACCAGGAGTTCACCCCAACGGTCATCGACCTCAATGGTCACGGTTTCGGTTGCAAATTTGTACTGGATCTTCATGCGGACTCCTTTCGGGAGCCTGCATGGCGGCACTCTGGCCGCAAAACGAAAAAAAGCCCGCCGCACGACACTCAAGTGCCGTGCAGCAGGCTCACACCATAATATTTATATCCACGTCCCGCAGAGCGCGGGGCGATTGGACCTCTCTATGTACGTTCCAGAATCGCTATTCCACCAAGTCCAGCAGCCATTTGGCTGTGGGCCGTGCCAGAAGCCGTGCGTTCAGATAGGCCATCTCCAAGGTCAGACAGCTATATCCTGTAATACCCGTCCATGGGCCGAAGGGTGATGGCAAGGTCTGGCGTCTCCATATCCGTCAGACACAGCGGCAGGAGGTATTGCAGCCTCTGCTGATAAATCTGCGGGACAGCGTCGCCGGGAGAGACGATGGCTTTTCGGCGCGCCAGCTCGACCGCTGTTTCCAGAAGGAGCGGCAGATTGCGGGCGCTTTGCAGTTCGGTGGGCAATCTTGCGACATTGGCCGGATCGCCGAGGATATGCTCCACGTTGACACGCACCGGCCAGTCTGGAATGTAATGAATACCTTGCATCGGCATTGAGTAGAGAGGCTTTTCCGGCAGTGGGGAAATGTAGCGCAGCAGCGCAGAGTTTTCGTCCGCGAAGCCCCGGAAGCACCACTTTAATAAAGAATCCAGTTTTTTGTTTCTGCCGAAGCAGGCGTAGATGGGCTTATATCGCTTAGTATAAAGGCCGGTATGAAAACAGGCGTACTCGTTGCGCATGAGGATGATCCGGTCCTGCTCGGCCTTATCGGCTGCGGCATTGTAGTCGATGACCTGTTTGCGAAAAATAGATTGGATGTATCGTTCTAAGATCGGCGTATCATAATTTTTCTCGGAATAGCTGCCGCTGCGGAAGCGCCACGGCTCCGGCAGGGCCAGCTCTGCCAGCGCATCCAGCTGTAAATACCAGTTCGGGACAAAGGAGAACGAAAATAAGTCTGTTTCGTAAATCATAGCTTGTTCCAGCTTTCTGTGTATAATGAGGCGACCTCCCGGCAGATACACCGCGCCATCCGCGCAAGATAGCAGCTGCCTTCCGCAAACCGCGCCGTTCCGTCCCATGGGTTGCACCAGGCCATGCAGTTTGGGCAGATGTGCGCCGCGGCCCGCTGGAGAAAGCGGGGCATGGACGCAAACACCTCCGCGCCCTCTGCGGTCAAATGCTCTGGCATGGGCAGAGTCAAGCGGGTGTACGCTGCGAGGTTGATGGTGCTCGGGTCGTAAATAAAATCTTTCTGGTGGTCTGTATCATGCGCCGCATACTCACGCAGAATTGGGTCCACGGGAACATGGTGCCGAGCGCAGTAGCACAGCGCCTTGACCAGCGCGACGCTGCCGCCCTTACTCAGCTGCGGCTCGTTCATCACGCGCTGCAGGGCGCGCTTGCTCATATCCAGCTGTCGTGCCATATCTGCTTTGCTGTCAAAACAGGTACTCAGAAGATAGTTCAGCACATAGGACGTTAGCCCCTTCTCCATAGATGTATCTCCCTTCTCGTTTCGACGATTCCTATTTTACAAGCAATTCTGCGATTCGAGAACGTGATAAATTTGTCACCCCTGCGGGCATAAAAATTGAAAAATGGTGAAAGATTTTTCATCCTTTCCTTGCCGTTTTTCTGAAAATCTGTGGTATAGTAGAGAAAGAAAAAACCCGCTCACGAGGAGCGGGCATCCAAAGTGTTCAGTTTTTGTCGCTGGCTGCGATCTCTGCGCAGACGCGCAGCATGAGCGCACGGCTTTGCTCCGTGCAGCCGCTTCCGATCTGGCGCATAGCAGACAGAAACGCATCCATTTCCGCTGGCCGCTGGGTCACGGTCGCTGCGGCTTCGGTATCGAAGCCTTCCAGCAGAGCGCATACCGTCGTCCCGTACAGATGGCTGATCTGTACCAGCCGTTCCAGATTGACCGTGCGCTCTCCGCGCTCGACCTTGCCGTAATGCTCCGGCGACAGGCCCAGCTGATTGGCGGCTGCCTCCTGTGTAAGGCCTGCGCTCTTTCGTGCGTCCCGGATATGCCTGCCGATGACTTTATAGGATATGGGCATACGCGCACCTCGTTTTCCTCAGTATCTATACAGATATTTTACCGAAGAACCCGGATTTGAAACAGAAGCCTATAACGGAACATCCACCCTTATAACGCCGTATTTTGCAAAATAATCTTCCGTTATGAGGCACATTCTGCCGCATACAGTCGGATAGGAGGAAGCTCTCATGTCACAAAGCGCCGCTGAATTGACCGTGCAGGACCTGCGGGATATGCGCCGCAGCTTCTCGCGGCAGGAACTGCTGGACTTGATCGACCGGATGTTTACCGACGAAAATGCCGCGCTGGATATGGATGTGGTGGATGCCGCCATTTTCCGGCTGCTGCTGGCGGAAGGGCAAGAGCCAACGCCGGACAATCTGCAAAAGCGTTTTTCCGAGGTCGGGCAGTATTATCTGCGCCGAAGTCTCGGCCTGCTATAACGAAAAAAGCCCTCCCTGTGACAGAGTATTTTCTGTCACAGGGGGCGCTTTTTTGTTAACGATATTCCGAGAGGTAGCGATCCAATGGGATCTGATTGCGCACACAGTATTGCAGCAGTCGCTCCATGGCATCGGCGGTCTTCTGGGTCATACGCTGCGCCGTCTGGACCCGCCGCAGCACCTTGTAGGACAGGCCGAGCTGCCGGGCCATGTTGTGCTCTGTCAGAAAAACGGTGTCCAGCATCTTCTGGAAAACACATGCTGTCAGTTGCGCTTCGTCCATCGAAATCACCTCTTGATTGGAAGAATGAGGGGGCGGACAAGCCGCCCCTCCTCCACGATGAATTTGCAAAACAGGAAGTATTACTTTTCCAATGCAGTCCAATCAGGCGGCGTGATAAAATCAGTCCAGTACTCATGGGTATTCGTCTTGCGAGCAAAGTCGTGACTGTTCGTTGTCTCCTGAACGTCAAGATAATACCATCTGTTGACATCCATCTTGTCCGGCCACTCGACCATGTAGGCAAACAAGTCGCGTTTCGATTCCGGCTCACGCTTCAGGACTCTGTTCACAATCGCCATTGCCTCCGCACGGATAAGCTCGGACAGTGCCAGCGGAACGGAATCATAGAGCATTTCCACAGCGTCCGTATACCTAGGAGTACAGCTGCTGGATTGAAACATTTGAGATACTTGCGTTGTCTCCCTGTGCAAGCTCAGGCCAGACATCTAAATAGATACGCTTCTGATCCGCATTGCAGATTGGCAGCAGCTCAAGTTCTAATTCTGTCGGATATCCAAAGTAGCGAAGACTGAGAAGCGCATCCTGCCCATTGTAGAAGTAATCATTGACCTTCTTTCCAGTACAGAAGACATTCATACGTTCCGCAAGATACGAGATTCTTAGAATTGCGTCTGCGTACTCCGCGGCCATGTTTTTCCCCGGGTATTCCAAATGCAGCTTATATTTTACAGATTGACCGCCGCCCGCACTTGTAAGCTTCCATGTAATTTTTTCTTCCGCAACCTCACGAATGTACTGATACAGCGCTCCCTCTTTCTTCACAAAGCGAAATCCCACAGGAAGTTCATGCAATGCGGGGTAGGTATATATTTCTGTTTTCCTCTCGCCCGTAACGACTAGCTTGCCGTCATCCGCCCATACAAAGTAGTCTGTAAGGATTAGGTAGTCCTGGTCAAGATGCACTTTTACCGCCTTGAGCGCCTGTGCGCGGTTCAGATGCAAAATTGCAGCCGTTTCTTTTGACTCCCATTGGTAAGCATTCTCTCTGTCACCATAAAATACGAACACCTCCTCTTTGGCCGTCCGCAGTTTGCAGAGGGGCGTCGCAAGTGCGCTTTGCAAAATGGCCTGTCCCAGGACGAGCCGATAGGGGAAAAATCCAAATTCTCCGGACGCAATATCCGTTTTGGGAAACAGCACTGTTCCCTTCCCATCGTAGCCCATAAGGACAGTTCCCGGATGGGCATCCATTGTCCGTCTGCGCTGATAATTATTGAAGAAAAGAAATCCGCCGTTTTCGTCAAAACGGCACGCCAGACGGAGCGTGTGCGCATTCTCTGGGTCCTCACACGGCGTCAGGATTTTTGACTGCATCGGCGCAAGAAGTTCTCCAAAATCACGAAGAAAAAGTGCCAGAAGTCGAATCTCCCGGTAGGTGTCCGAAATGGTGCCGAACTGCCGAATGGGTGCCTGAAAATCGTAATTGATTTCTGGCAGATCGTTGGCATAGCCTGTTTCCCTGCTTTCCTGTAAAGATGAATACTTTCCACAGGGGTTACTGCCGCCGTGATACATATAGTACCCCAGCATTCCTACGCCGCTTCCAAGCTTTGCGATGGACATTGCCCCAATATCCGCTCCGCTGACCTGGGGACGGCGATGGTCTGTAATCTGTACGCCGCCTCCGAGTTCGGCAGTCAGATACGGAAACTTTGTCTCATCAAAGGTCAATTCATCATTCACATTATGGTCACAGCCAATCAGCAAGTCGCTTCGCACATGGCTAAATATATAGTTGCTGTTTGCCGGGAGTTCACCTGTTGTCTGAGCCCATGGTGCCTCACAGTAACCGCCCATAACAGGCAGAAGACCCCCAGTGCATGCGCCTCCCCAGCCGGTTGCTGTATAGAGCGGCACGCAAAATCCTATTTTTTTCGCGAGCGCTGTCAGTGTCCGCATATGCTGTTCTCCATCAGCGCCCCGCAGTCCGCCCACATGACCATATTCATTTTCGATTTGGATTCCTATAATTGGCCCGCCTTGATCCCAAAATAAGCCTTGCGCCTGCTGAAATATGGCTTGCCAGAATCGTGTAACCGACCGCAAATACGCCGGATCATCACTCCGCAGGCGAATCCTTTTCCCTTTTTCCATCAGCCAATCCGGGAATCCGCCATTTCGTACTTCTCCATGCACCCATGGACCTGGTCTTAAAAACACCATTAGTCCAACCTTTTTGCACAGCTGCAAGAATTTCCGCAAATCGCAGCATCCAGAAAAATCAAATACGCCTTCCTCTTCCTCATGGTGAATCCAAATCACATATGTGGAAACGATTGTTACACCGCCGGCCTGGATTTTGCGGAGTTCCTCTTCCCAAAACTCGTCCTGATATCGGCTATAGTGAAATTCGCCCATAATTGGAAACCACGGTTTTTGGTTCATTCGCAAGTATGTGCTTGTATAATCAAACATACGCTCCTCCATCGGCTTGTGTTAATTATTGCGAAAAATATGAATGGTGTCCAGCACATTCCCCTCAAAATCTACGAAGCCGCCATTGTTCCACTGATAATTCTTTTCCGCAGGTTCAATCCAAAACGGTTCCCATGCAAAATATCCAATACCCAGCCCGTCTGGGACCCGTTTGATCCTGGTGAGCAGCTCTGTAAGAAATTGCTTCTGTCCCAGTACGGTGCAGGGATACTTTTCTGTTTCCCCTGTAAAGGTGTACTCTCCCGAACACCATGGCTGTGAATTTTCCACAACGCAAACAGGTTTTCCATACCGCTCAGCCAGAGCCGTCATCGTTTCAGAGAGTTGGTCCAGACTACCGCACCATGTTGTGTAATACGACAGACCTATCACATCAAAGTCTACTCCATTTTCTATGCAGTTGGCATAAAAGTCCTGGCACATAGAAAGATGCGAGCCATCATCTACATGCAGCACCGTCTGGATTTCCGGAGAAACATCCTTTACAGCCCGACACCCCGCCTTCAAAAGCTCGGCTAAATTGTTCCAGTTGGAAGCATTATCAGCTATCTTTCCATCATCCCATAAAATACCGGCATTGATTTCGTTGCCGATCTGCACCATAGCAGGCTGAATTCCTTCTTTGAGCAAGGTGTTCACGACATCATAGGTGTAGTCATATACCGCCTGTTTCAGTTCCGTAAATTGCAGCTCTTCCCACGCATGAGGTTTGAATTGTTTGTGCTTATCTGCCCACCAATCGCTGTAGTGGAAATCGAGAACGATTTGGAACCCCATATTATGGGCCCTCCGTGCCGTTTCCACAACGTGCGCCTTATTGTTGTAGCCCTCTGCTGGGCTTTGATCTGCGGGATAGAAGTTGGGGTTACCGGGATCATTCCACACCTTCAAACGAATACTGTTAAAGCCATTCTCCTTAAGAATCTCAAAAGGATCAATGCGTGTGCCATTTTCATAAAAGCAAGTTCCGGCATCCTCCATTTCCCTGAGCATGGACATATCCGCCCCCTTAAAAAACGGGCGCTCTATGTCATCTTTTACAAAGGCCAGATTATCGAAGCAAGCCCACTCGTTTGCCTCCGCTTCTGAATGAAGCGTAACACGGCATTTACCATTCGTCACCTGAATCCCCCTTATATAAATACTTTTCCATTCCTGTGTAGACTGCGGTACGCTGCTGCGTCGTTCTGCCCCACCATAGTCAGAGGCGCTAATCCAACACATATTCTGCGTGCCACATGATTTTGCCCACGCTATAAGTGTGTACGTTCCATTTTCAAGTCCTGTGATCAATTGTGTGGCAGAAACTTTGTAGGGTTTTTCCTCGTTCCAGAAAGACAATTGTTGTGTTCCATCGCAGCCTCCCATTTCGGTATACACTGCTTCAGCCATATTATTGCTGGAGGAAATGCTCCAGTTCCCCGTATCCGCGGAAACTGCATTTTCAAAAGAGCCGTTCTTAAGGAAATTCGCCTCTTTCGTCATGGTCACATCATCGACACACAGCCATTCGCCCGCCTTGGCGTCAGACCAAAAACCAATTTTACACTCTCCATTTGATATCTCAATATTGTTTATTTGTATCTGTGTCCATGCTTGCGGCGACTACGGAATTCGAATACGGCGCTGCGCCCCGCCATATCCGGATGCATACATCCAGCACTCTTTTTGAGTGCCACAGGACTTCACCCATGCGCTTAGGGTATAAATTCCAGTCGGCAGCGTTTCAATATTTTGGTAGGTATCAACCTGGTACTTCGAACTTCCACTCCAGTGAGACAACTGCCGCATCCCATTATGCCCACCATCTTCTGCATATGCGGCACTTTCCATATTATCCGCAGAAGTAATAAGCCAGTCCGAAATATTCTGCCCATATCCCGATTCAAATGATGAATTCTGTACATAGTTTTTATCCAGACGCAGTACTACATCATCAAAGCAGGCCCACTCTGTCGAGCTTGCGGCAGACTTGATTTGGATTTTGCACTGGCCGCTACTGATCTTTATTCTATTAATTCTGATCTGCGCCCAATGCTGAATTGCCTGGGGAACTTCCACGCTTCTCGTATCTCCGCCATATTCGGAAACACTAATGGTGCAGTCATTTTGAGTTCCACAAGATTTTACCCATATGCTTAAGGAGTATGTCCCATCAGGGATTTCGGCTACTGTTTGAGAAGCACTAACCTCGTAAGAGTTCGTCTCATTCCAAAATGATAACTGTCGCTGCCCGGTATATCCGCCATTCTCTGTATAAGCAGATTCTAAATTTCCTGTAATTTCCCACCCGGGAATTTCTTGACCGTATCCGCTTTCAAAGGACGGATTTGTCACAAGATTCTCCGCTTTCTCTTCTAAAACATCATCAGAAGTTGAAGTTATAGCAGATGCAGCTAAAACAGTAGAAGCAAGGATTAGTACAACTAGAGCAAGGATTAGAAGTCTATTCATAAAATACACTCCATTCAAAATAATCCATTACAAAAGGCAAGTAATCTGTGTTCTGCTTTGAAACGACATACTTGAAGCGTATATACCGCCAGTTTTAAGGAAAGGCACCGGTTTTCGCCAGTGCCTTTCGATTCTACTCTTGCTTATTTCAGATTCTTCAGGTATTCATCCAACTGGGTCTGCATCTCTTGCCGCACCTTTTCGATACCCGCCTGATCGAGCTTTTCCTTCAGCGTCGCAAGCCCATCCTCTACATCAACAAAGCCGAGCTCCAGGGGCAGGGCATACTGCTGGTAAACGTTTGCAATATTCGCCATCTCGTTCTTTACATTGGTGTCATCAAAGTTGAAGTTCTGGAGCGGATGGTTGACCGTTTCCTCATTAATCCAGCGATCCATAATTTCGGTGCGCTGCTCCGGCTCGTCGTCCGCCGTGCGCTGCATAGAACTTACACCCCAGCCCCACTGGCAGGCGCCGCCCGCTCCGTAATCGGCCGAATCGGGAAGGCTGGAATAGCCCGTATCGCCAATGGCAGTATAGTGCTTTCCCTCAATGCCATACCAGGTAAGATCATAGTACTCACGATTGTTGCGGAACAGATCCAGAACCATCAAAGCGCGCTCCGGATTTTTGGAGGTTGCATGAATTGCCATGCCATTGTTGATATAAAGGGCAGGCATCTTCGTTTTACCCACGCTCAGGTCGATCAGCTCCGGATCATAATCCGGGTGTTCCTTCGGGACACTGTTCAGAAGACCGGCAATTCCGATGTTCTGAATACTGACGGCCTCACGGCCCTGCGCCATACCCTGACCGGCACTCTGGTCAGAAAGGACATCCTTGGTCCACACGCCGCGCTCTTTCCAGTCGTGCATCATGTTCAAATAATCCAGATATTCCGGCATATCCAGCATGCTGAAAATTTCGTTGCTGTCGCTGTTATAGTCGTACATGAGATAGGTATTGTTGCCAACATTTCCGAGGTAGTCCCAGCCATTGAAGGTACCTACAACCAGCTCCCGCAGCATATACGGATCACCAAGCTGCATCGGAATGATGCCCGGCTCATTCTCCGCGACCGCATAGAGATAATTCTGAAAGCCTTCCAGCGAGGTCACTTCCGGCACGTCATATTTCTTCCGCAGGTCCCCACGAATGACCATCACCCGCGTAGAGTACTCTTTCGTAGTGCAGGGAATCATGTACACTTTTCCGTTGATTTTGGCCTGCTCCCATGCCGCTTCCGGCACCTCGTCCCAAGTATTCGGAGCATACTGCTTCATCATATCCTCAGTAATTTCCAAAAAGCCATTCTTATTTGCGACAGAAGAATAATATGCCCACGGTGCCGTAAAGATCAGATCAAAGTCTTCGCCGGACGCAAACAGCAGAGAGTACTTTTGATCCACATCGCTCCAGGAAATGAACTCCACGTCCAGTGTCGTCTGAATATCCTGACTGAGCTTCTCGTTTATTTTTGCATAAACTTCATCAAATCCCGCCGGTTTATCCCCCAGCAGATACATCTTCAATGTCACAGGTTCCAGAGTCTCCTTTGCCGGGTCTGTTGCCGCGGCAGAAGGCTCGCTGGGATTTGCGGCCGTTGTGCTGGACTCAGCCGGCTTTGTGCTGCACGCAGTAAAAAGGGATGCAAGCGCTGCCAGAACCAGCAGTACCGCAATGATTTTTTTCATGTTTTTCATATTTCTCTCCTTATTATTTGTTTTTATTTGGGCTTCCGGATTCGTTTACGTTTTCTATCTCACCCCTTTACCGCACCAACTGTAATGCCTTTTACAAAATAACGCTGAACAAACGGATACAACAGAATAATGGGACCTGTCGCAATCACAGTCATGGCGAGCTTCAGGCTTTCCTCCGGCAGAGTTGGAAGTACAATGCCTGTCACGTTCATCAAATTTTTTCTCGCACTGACGCTGTTGAGGATCTGGTAGAGATAGTATTGCAGCGAATACAGCCGCTCATCACTGATGAACAGCATCGTGTTGTACCACTCATTCCAGTATGCCAGGGCCGTGAAAAGTCCAATGGTTGCAAGAGCTGGCTTCGCCAAGGGCAACATAATATTGAAATAGATTTTAAACTCTCCCGCACCATCGATCTTGGCGGCGTCAATTAAAGACGCATCTACACCGCTCATAAAGTTCCGCATAATGAGAATGTTGAACACGCTCAGCATCCCGGGAAGGATCACAGCGGCAATAGAATTCTTCAGGTGCAGATACTTTACCATCAAAACATACCATGGTACAAGACCTCCGGAGAAAAGCGTTGTAAAGAAGAAAAAGTATGCAAACTTGTTTCTCCAGGAAAAGTCCTTTCGCTGTAAGACATAGGCCGTCATAGAGGTGATGAGCAATCCTAGGAACGTACCTACAACCGTGACAAAAGTCGTCACGCCGTAAGCCCGCAGGATTTTTTCTGGAGCCTTTAATGCCAGCCTGTATGCATTCAGAGAAAACTCCCTGGGAAAAACGGAATAGCCCTTTTGAATAATGCTTTCCTCAGCTGTGAGGGAGCCAGAAATCACCATAATAAACGGAAGCACGCAGGCTACAGCAAGAAGCGTAATAAACAGGTATCCAATTATGTTAAACAGAACACGGTCTTTGCTCATTTTTTTCAAAGTGGTTTCCTCCTCAGAACAAGGCGCTATCCGGATCGATTTTTTTCACCGTGCGGTTGGTAATCATGATCAGAATGAAGCAAAGTACAGATTGGTACAGCCCGACGGCTGCGGACATTCCAAACTCCTGTGCGGTCATCAACGAGCGGAACGCAAAGGTATCAATCACATCCGTGGCGTTAAACAGGAGACCGTTATTACCCACCAGCTGATAGAACATGGAAAAATCGCCCCGGAAGATTCCACCAATTGACATGAGCGTCATAATGATGATCGTAGATTTCAGTTCTGGCAGGGTAATGTATCGAATTTTCTGAAAAATATTTGCCCCATCCATCTCAGCCGCTTCATAAATGCTTCGGTCAATGCCTAAGATTGCCGCCAGATAGACAATTGAACCATATCCAACGCCCTTCCAAGCGTTAAAGAACACAATAATGTATTTCCAGGCGGCGGGCAACGAATAAACATCGATTGGATCCATCCCAAGTGCTGTCAGCAGAGAGTTGAGTGCGCCGTAACGATAATTCAGGAGATTGTACACGAATGCACCCACAATGACCCATGATATAAAATGGGGCAGGAGCAGCGCAGACTGAAGGGTTTTCTTAAAGCCCCGCCCAGCAAGTTCAGACAGGACGATGGCAACCAGAAGCTGCAAAACGGTATTCACGATCAAGAAGGTTCCGTTATACAGAACCGTATTGAGGGTGACCCGCAGCGCTTGTCCCGATTCAAAGAAAAATCGGAAATTTTTTAATCCGACCCAAGGACTTTTGAAAATTCCACCGTCATATGTAAATTCTTTGAATGCGATCACCACACCGGTCATTGGCAGATAGCTGAATATCAAGAAGTACGCCACAGCCGGTAAGAGCATAATAAGATACACTCTATATTGATAGAGCTTGCCGTGCTTTATCCGTTCCAATTTGTATCATCGCTCCAATCTTTTCTGTTTGCACTTAAATCATAGCAAGGATGCACAGAAACAGAAAGATAACAAAATTGAGATTTATGGAAGAATACTATATTTTTCTCCTTGTGCCTTTCACAACGGCTGTACCATGTGTTATACTCTGCTTAACGAAAGGTGGTGCGAATATGGCACGGCTTCTAATTGCAGACGACGAACTCTATACCCTCGACGGTATTCTCCAGTGTATTGATTTTACGCGGCTCGGGATCTCAGAGGTTCAAACTGCCGCGGACGGGCTTGCTGCCATTCGGCTGCTGGACACGTACCAGCCAGACATTCTGCTCACAGACGTTCGGATGCCCCATGCGGATGGCATTGCCCTCTCCAAGCATATTCGAGAGAATCTGCCATCCTGCCAGATCGTTTTTATGAGCGGGTACTCTGATACGGCATATCTAAAGGCCGCCATCGAGCTCAAGGCCCTGAATTATATCGAAAAGCCCTTCCTCCTCTCGGAACTATATGAAGCACTGGAAAAAGCCGTTTCCGCGCATCAGGAGTATCAGCTGCTGCACGAAAAAAATTTAGCGTTCCATACCGCGCTTACACACCTCCGCAGCGCTTTTCTGAACACGCTCATTGACCAACCCATCTTCCAGGAACCGTCGCCCGAAAAGATAGCCGCCCTTGGAAGCACACTCCGCCCCTCCAGCTTTCTCCAAACTGCGATCTTGAAGCTCGACGTATATCAAGTGGAGAAAATCTATGGCAGGGGTGGGCTCCGGCATATCCTGACACAGCTTGAAACCACTCTAACCGCCAGGAATCTTCCCGTTTTTTTCTCTATCCACAGTCCCGGAGAAATTCTGCTGCTTGTATTTGATTCTGAGGGTGCACAGAAAGCCCAGACATATTTGAAAGCCGTATGTGAAGAAATCCCTCGCGCGCTTCATGGCTTTGACTTCTTTTTGATTGGAATTGGCAGTCTTGAGCAAGGACTGCAGCAGGTCCGCCATTCCTACGAAGCCGCACAGGTTTCTCTGGAATTTGGCTTTTACGGGAAGCATGGCAGCGTTGTCAACGCGAAGGGCGCGTCCACCCGCCCCGTCCTTGAACCCCATCTGCCAGACTTGCAGGCATACATGCGTCTCATTCAATCCGGAAAAAAGGAAGAATCCATTCTGTCTCTCAAGAGCTACACCGAAAATCTATATATGCAACCAATTTTCCCAGTCCAGAAGGTCCGCCACTTCTACCTCCGCGTCATCTTCCAGCTGGAGCAGTTGTCGACGTTCAACGAGGAAAATGAATCCTTTTTGCAACAGGTCGAATCCGCTTTGTATCTGCAGGATATGGCTGCAGCCGCCATGCAGCAGCTCTCACAATATTGGGAAAGTTCCTCCAGCATGGTTCCATACTCCGCATCTGTTCGCAGCATTATGGACTTTATTTCCATACACTACATGGAGCCGGATTTATGTATTGAATCCATCAGCCGACATGTGCTGTTGTCTGTTTCCTACGTTTGCTCCATCTTCAAGTCAGAAACCAAGCAGACAGTCAATCAATACCTGACAGCATATCGTATTCAAAAAGCGAAACAACTCCTGCAAGACAGCAGGTATCGGGTCGTTGACATCATGCTGCGGGTTGGCTTTAACAATGCGAACTATTTTTCTAAGGTGTTTCGCAAATTGGAAGGCTGTACCCCCAGCGAATACCGGGAGAAATACACAAAATGATCAATCACAAACGGTTTTGGAGCCGCCTCGGCAAGACCTTTGGAGATTTGCCTCTTCAAAAAAAGCTGGTGCTTTCCTATGTCTTTTTAATTACGCTTCCGATTCTTCTGTTTTCTGCTGCCACCGTATCCCGGGTTGCCACACAGTTGGAACGCTCACTTCTGTTTTCCAGCAATCAAATTTTCGACCAGACCTATGATGTTATCAGTAATTCTCTTGACCAAGTAGATGCCATATCCGACGCAATTATTCTGAACGCTTCCATTGCAAATACCATTTCAAAATCACCAGAAAGCTACCCGATCTATGACCAGCTGGGCGATATGCACAAGCTTTCCTCCTATCTGCAAGCCTTTAACTGGGGAAACAGAGTGACAAATATTGCGCTGTATGTGAACAGCGAATACCTGTACGCCTCCGAAAGTATTCGCTTTCTCAGTCTTGCGGATGCGGCGCGTTCTGCGTGGTATCAGCAGATGGCAGCAAACGGCGTTCATTCTCTCTGGTGTGGATCCGCCTCTCTGGAAGCGCAAAGTGAAATCGGAAACAACACGCTCGCATTTATTCGCACCGTGCAGGATCCAAATAACTATGCGCAAACGGTCGGCTATCTTCGTGTGGACTTTGATAAGCAGATGTTGCTTGACACCTTACAGCGCAGCACCCCCACCCCGCACAGCGTATCCTTTCTTCAAAGCAGCAGTGGAGAACTGATTCTTGCATCCAACGACACCGCAGAGCAGTACTGCACCTTCACCTCCAGTGAGCCATGGTTTACGCCCTCCGAAAGTCTGCGCAGCATACAGGCTGGGGAAGTAAATACCCGTATTTACGTCCGAAGTGCTCCGTTAGAAACCAGCGGTTGGTACCTTGTGACCATCATACCGCGTAAGGATGTCCGCGTTGGTGGAAAAGAAATTACCCTTTTTCTGCTTGCCGTGTTGGCTATTCTTGGCTGCATTTCATATGCGCTTGCACAGGGTATTTCCAAATCGATGACCCGGCGGGTTACGCTTCTTGCCTCTCATATGAATGTCGCGCAAAACGGAGAGCTGCAAGAGCTTCCCGAGTCTGAACTGCATGATGAGATTGGGCAGCTGATCCATTCCTACAACTACATGGTGCAGCAGCAGAAAATGCTGATGGAAGAAAAATACCGGCTCGGCGAAAGTGCGAAAATGGCAGAGCTTCGAGCCCTGCAGTCCCAAATCAACCCGCATTTTCTATACAACACCCTGGACTTGGTAAAGTGGATGGCGATAAAGGGGGATATTTCGGAAGTTGAGGTCACCATTAAGGCCCTTGCGGATTTCTATAAGTGCAGTCTGAATCAAGGCAAAGATGTGGTTACTGTGGCGGAAGAGCTTCGGCACGTTCGGCTATACCATCAGATCCAGAACCTTCGTTTTAAGCAAAAAATCATGCTATCCATTGACGTACCAGAAGCATTTCTATGCTGTAAAATTCCCAAAATTACCTTTCAGCCCCTTGTGGAAAATGCGATTCTCCACGGAATTCTTGGCAAAGAATCAAAATCCGGACAAATACGGATTACGGGCTGCCAAAACGGAAATGAGATTCTGTTCTGTATTCAGGACAACGGAATTGGCATGCTCCCGGAAGAAAGGGACGCAATGCTCTCCAGTGAGGGACACGGCTATGGCATCCGAAACATTGTGGAACGCCTGCGCCTGTTTTATGGAGACGCATTTCAGTTTGTGTGCCACAGCGAACTCGGCTTAGGGACCCGCGTAGAGCTTCATATTCCATATGCGTTTTTCTGCCGCAGCAACAATGACACAGAAAGAGAGGATGAACCGTAATGGCTAAATTTGAAATTCGGAACGATGCGTTTTTTCTGAGCGGCGCTCCATTTCGTATTATATCCGGCTCCATTCATTATTTCAGAATTCCCCGCCAATATTGGAAGGATCGTCTGAAAAAGCTTCAATTACTGGGATGCAACACTGTAGAAACCTATGTCCCATGGAACCTGCATGAGCCGGAACCGGGTAAATATGTATTTTCCGAAGACCTTGACATCTGCGAATTCCTAACCATAGCACAGGAACTCGGTCTGTATGCCATTGTGCGGCCCTCCCCGTATATCTGCGCCGAATGGGAGTTTGGCGGCCTCCCCGCATGGCTTCTTCGTTCGCAAATGCGCCTGCGTTCTTCTGATGCGTTGTTTCTCACTGCCGTAGAACGCTACTATGCGCAGCTCATGCCAATCCTTGCCGCGCACCAGTTGGACCGCGGTGGGAACATTCTCCTCATGCAGGTAGAGAATGAATATGGTGCCTATGGGACTGACAAAAAGTACCTAGAAAAGCTCGTAGAAATTATGCGCGGCCATGGAATTACCGTTCCGTTTGTTACATCCGACGGGCCATGGAATGGGTATCTGAGGAATGGGAGCATTTCCGGTGTCCTTGCAACCGCTAATTTTGGATCAAAAGCAGACGAACAATTTGCTGTTCTCAAAAAGCACTTGAATGGAGCCGGACCGCTCATGTGCATGGAGTTCTGGGTTGGGTGGTTTGACGCTTGGGGCGATCAAGCACACCATGTAACGGATGGAGCGGTGTCCGCGCAAGATCTGGACCTTATTCTGCAGCAGGGCAGCGTCAATATTTATATGTTCTGCGGTGGAACCAGTTTTGGATGGATGAACGGCTCAAACAATACGGATCACCTAACGCCGGATGTCACAAGCTATGACTACGATGCACTTTTGGCCGAGGATGGCCGAATTACAGAAAAATATCTCCAATTCCGAAAGGTAATTGCGAAATATGTCCCGCTTCCTCCCTTGGAATTGCCGCAAGACGCCCCGCGCTGTACCTTTGGCCCCATCCCGATCTCCGCGTCTGCCCCCCTGTTGGAGCATGTACATCTGCTTGCCCATCCTATCCAGTCTCCCTGGCCGATGTCAATGGAATGTCTTGGGCAAAGCTATGGGTATATCCTTTACCGCTGCGCACTGCCCCAAAGCGCACCTGCAAAAAGCCTTCGACTTATGGGTACTGCTGATCGAGCGCAGATCTTTTTGGATGGAGTGCATGTACAAACGGGATTTGACAGAGAATTGAGTGAACCGTTTATCGGCGATTTTTTGGGCAAACAAATGGACATTCTCGTCGAAAACCTGGGTCGTGTCAACTATGGACCTTATCTGGAGCAGCAGAGGAAGGGCATTTCCGGCAACATCCTTTTAGACGATGTTCGCCAAAGTGATTTGACAATCTACTCGCTCCCACTAACTGCACCCCAGCTTCAAGCCATTCCATTTGGCCGATATAAACCGCATCATGAGCCTGCGTTCTATCGTGCGCTTTTTGACGTAAAATCCCCGGCAGATACCTATCTGGATTTATCGAATTGGGGAAAAGGCATCGTGTTTCTTAACAAGGTTCCCCTGGGGCGCTTTTGGAACATTGGCCCTCAAAAGCGTTTGTACCTGCCAGCGCCAATGCTCCGCCAAGGCGAAAACGAGATTATTATTTTTGAAACGGAAGGCATCTCAGGAGACCAAATTGAATTCTTCCGTGAGCCGTATTAAAAAGCCTCAGAATGGCCTGAGCCATCTCAAAAGTCCCAACGGTGGACTTATGAAAAAAATGTCGAATTATGCTATTTTTAATCTGCAAATGGGAGTGGACATAGACATTCACCTTTCTTCTACAACATAAGAAAATTATGTTGTAGTCCCTGCTAAAAGGCTCAAACGTTCAATCTGCTTCCGGTGTTCCACACTGGTTATCATGATATAAATGCGTGTTGCGTTGATGTTTCTGTGGCCAAGAATGTCCGCCAATTTGGCAATATCTTTCTGCATAGAATAAAACGTCCGGGCGAAGAGTTTCCTCAGATTATGAGGAAACTCTTTGCCCGGATTTACGTTTGCCTTCGCGCAAAGCCGTTTCACGGCCGACCAGATATTGCTGTTTGGCACAGTATACGTATTATACTCTTCTGCCGGAGAATAAAGAGTGATTTTCTTTCCTCGAACACGGCTCCCAGTGATCTCAGCTTTTAACTTACTAATCTGCTCAGAATCTGTGGTAAGCAACAGTGTAATTAACATCACTGTAAAACCAATTAATATAGAAACAGCCGTAGGTAGCAGCTCAGCTAATGCATCAAGTGCAATGCTAACCTTGCCGATTTTTACATAAACAGCGGACGATACCATTGCAGCAAGCAGAGGAAGTATTATTTCAAATCGACGCTCGCTTTTCCTCAAAGATGAATAATAATCAAACACAGGAAACAACCACTCCATAAACATTATCTGCCCAAATCCCCATGTTTTTTCTTTCATATTAATCAACCATTCGGCCGCGTTGCGTCCGCACAAATAGGAATGAAAGAGTGCAGACAAGCGGCCACCTTTCTTGTAGAATAATTTTGAGGGGAATGCATACTACAACGCACGGTAGGAGGAGTCGTAGACTGCATTTCAAACTTAAAACAGTATTTTAATCAGTGCCGGAACCGCCTTTTCAAGCACAAATAAGCGGCGTCTCGAACCCGTACACTAAGGATTGTTTTAACACCTGTTAATTGCTTGGCGGTTCAGTCCCTGCATTCTCCTCGCAATTATTATGGAGGAGGTTTTGCTGTGAAAGTCGTATTCCCAACCTGCTGCGGTGTAGATGTTCACAAGACATTTGTGGTTGCTACCATCATCACCACGCCCACAGACAGCTTGCAGCCCAACTATCAGAAAAAGCGATTCAGCACCTTCAATTCAGACTTGAACCGTTTCGCAGATTGGCTTCTGGAACACAACTGTTTGGATGTCTGCATGGAATCCACGGGGAAGTATTGGGTTCCTGTATTCAACGTCCTTGAAAAGCGTGGCATTCGGGTTGTAATAGCGAACCCAAAATGGGTAAAGGCTGTAAAGGGAAACAAAGATGATACGAAGGATTCCAAATGGATCGGGGATCTGTTTCGCATTGGCCTTGTGAAAAGCAGCTTCATCCCCGACCTGAATATCCGCATTTTGCGTGAGTTTACCCGCTACCGCTATAAGTTGGTATCCATGAAAAGCAGCGAGAAAAACCGCTTTCAGAATGCGTTCACAGTCTGCAATGTAGCATTGGATTCTGTTGTGTCCGATATGTTTGGCAAATCCGCAACCGCTATTACGGATTACCTCACATCCGACGAATCCTTTGATCCTGAACATTGTGTTTCCCTGTTACAGCGCTCCCTCAAAAAGAAGGCTGAACAAGTGCTGGAGTCCATTGAAGGCTTCTCCATTGCTGACGAGCAGAAAGCTCGTATCAAAATTATCCGTGAACATTACGATTTTCTCGAGAAAATGATTGCCAAGGTAGATACCTGTGTCAGTGAAATGGTGGAAAAATATGAAGGGGAAATTAACCTTCTTTGCACCATTCCGGGTATTGACCGCAGGTCTGCAATTACCATCATCTCTGAAATCGGTACGGATATGAGCCAGTTTAGCTCCTCAAAACGGCTTTGCTGTTGGGCGGGCTTGACGCCCGGCAACAATGAATCTGCCGGGAAAAAGAAGTCCGTGCGGATTTCCCGTGCCGGTGTATACCTCAAGCCTGCTTTGGTTCAAGTCGCTCACGCTGCGGTAAAGGACAACGATCATCCTTACTACAAGCTGAAATACGAGCGAATTGCCAAGCGCAGAGGCAAGAAACGGGCAATCATCGCCATTGCCAGAATGATTCTGACTGCTGTCTATTCAATGTTCTGCACCGGTGAAGTGTGGAACCCTGTCGATCTTTTCAAAATCGATATGCCTGAAC
>OIZO01000449.1_pt1 | contig 28596 bp, 16 predicted proteins | sample 1588551 | NCBI WGS metagenome assembly OIZO01 (sample SAMN03283271) | human gut metagenome | biome: human-associated habitat; material: feces | host: Homo sapiens | place: Peru | collected 2012 | reverse complement strand
GTTTGACCGATTTCGGCAAGCAGGCAGTTCCTCACGATATCGAGTTGGCTTGGGACAAGCAGCGTGCTGCAGAAGGCAAGGAGCCTGCCCGCATCACCAACTCCATCAACTACAAGAACGATTTCGCTCTGGCTACCTGGGCTCCATTGAGTCTTTGCGAGGATGGCAAGAAGACCTATCATGTTGATATCTTCGTAGATAAGTCATCTGTAGAGCTCTTCGTAGATGGCGGTCGCATCGCCATGACCAACCTCGTGTTCCCAGTAGCTCCATACGAGAATGTGAAGCTCTACACCCAGGGTGGCAAGGCTGAGTTCAAGAACATGAAGGTTCACAAGCTCGGATTGTAATCACGTAAAATCGTGCGTTTCGGAAAAAATATAATAAAAGCCTCAGTTTGTAAACGCAAACTGTGGCTTTTTCGTTTTTTTATGCTATCTTTGCACACAGATAGTGTTTTTAAAGATAGATCATGATGGAACAGCAAGTAAAACTAGTACCTTATGGGGTGGCAGATTTTGCTACGGTAATAGAGCAGAATCTATATTATGTGGATAAGACGATGTTTATCCCGGAACTGGAGAAGCAGCCTCGCAATCTCTTCTTCATCCGTCCTCGTCGTTTTGGTAAGAGCATATTCTTGAGTATGCTCTATTCTTACTATGACTGTGCGCAGAGCCATAAGTTCCAGAGTCTTTTTGGAAATCTGTGGATAGGCCAGCATCCTACTCCTTTGCAGGGAAAGTATCAGGTGCTGTTCCTCGATTTCTCCCAGATTACGGGTAATATCGATAAGCTTGAGACGAAGTTTAATTCTTATCTCAGCATCAACCTCGATGCTTTTGTCCGTCAATACTCAGAATATTATCAGGCAGAGATGGAAGAAATCTTGGCGCAGGAAGATTTCGAGGAAAAGATGGAACTGATATTCAAGGCAGCAAAGGCGCACCAGTATCATTTGTATCTCATCATCGATGAGTATGACAACTTCACGAATGTCATTCTCAACGAACGTGGTGAGAAAGTGTATCATGCAATTACTCATGCCGATGGATTTTATCGTGATGTCTTCAAGAAGTTCAAGGGTAATTTTGAGCGTATCTTCATGATGGGTGTGAGCCCTGTAACCCTGGATGATGTAACGAGTGGATTCAATATAGGTTGGAATATTTCTATCAAGCCAGAGTTTGATGAGATGCTGGGCTTCTCTACCACCGATGTGGTGGAGATGTTTACCTATTATAAGGAGCATGGAAGTATTCCTGCTGATAGTGATATTGATGCCATCGTCAATGATATGAAGCCATGGTATGATAACTATTGCTTCGCCAAGCAGGCATTGAAGAAAAAGACTCGTATGTTTAATTGTGATATGGTTCTTTATTACCTTCGCAATTACATGGATGCCGGATGTCCGCCAGAAGAGATGATAGACCCGAATACCCGTACCGATTACGGCAAGATGAAGAAACTGTTGCAGTTTGACAAGCTGGATGGAGAGCGTAAGGGCATTATCCGCAAGATAGCAGAAGAGGAGCAGATTGTTACCCAGCTTTATGAGTCGTTTTCTGCGTATCAGATTCCAAAGGCAGAGATATTCCCAAGTCTTCTGTTCTATTATGGCATGTTGACCATCAAGGGAACTCGTGGCTCCAAGCTCATTCTGGGCATTCCGAACAATAATGTCCGCAAGCAGTATTATGGTTATCTGGAAGAGGAGTATCAGGCAAAGGCTTATGTGGATGTCAACCAGCTCACCGATTACTATTATGATATGGCATACGATGGTAAGTGGGAAGCAGGATTGCGCTTCATGGCAGATGCCTATGCCAAGGTTTCATCGGTGCGTGATGGCATTGAGGCTGAGCGAAACCTGCAGGGATTCTTCATGGCTTATCTGAATCTGAATGATTATTATATCACGGCTCCAGAGTTGGAGTTGAATCATGGCTATTGTGATTTCTTCCTTTTGCCAGACCTTACCCATTATGCCAGTCAGCATAGCTACATTCTGGAATTGAAGGTTCTTTCTAAGAAAGATTTCTCTGCGATAGTTGAAGGTGAGTTCACGGAAGATGGCAAGCCTATGACCAAGGCAGAGAAACAGTGGCGTGAGGCTCTAGATCAGATTCATCGATATGCCGAGGCTCCAAGGGTTGAGGCTTTGCGCCAAGGCACAAAACTCCATCTCATCATCATGCAGTTTGAGGGGTGGGAACTTAAACGGATGGAAGAAGTATGAAATTAATGAAAAGACTCTATATTATATTAATAGTATTACTTAGTAGTATGCTTCTTCTTCTTCTGGATTCATGCACCCAGAAGAAGATGGTGATTGGTGTGTCGCAATGTTGCAGCGGAGTTTGGCGCGAGAAGGTGAATAATGAGATGCGACTGGCGCAGTATCAATATAAGAATGTGGATTTGCTGTTTACTACTGCAGAGAATGACGGGCAACGCCAGGCTCGCCAGATAGACAGTATGATAGCCAGGAAGGTAGATTTAATCGTGGTGGCTCCTGATAACGTGAATGATGTAACACCTGCCATCGAGCGAGCTTATCGTGCGCATATCCCGGTTATTCTCTTCGACAGAAAGGTAAAGACACCCCATTATACAGCTTCCATCGGTGGCGATAATGTAGAAGCGGGTAGGGAAGTAGCACGCTTTCTTGCCAGTAAACTGGATGGAAAAGGTACCGTTGTTGAGATTACGGGCTTGAAGGATGCTTCCCCTGTCATTGAGCGCCATCGTGGTTTCCACGAGGTGATGAAGAATTATCCGGGAATCAAGGTGGTTACCCTAGAAAGCAACTGGAAGATGGAGCGTGCCCAGGAGTTAATGAAGCAATATCTGGATAAGGGCGGACATGCGGATGGCGTGTTCGGACATAGCGACCTGGGAGCCATAGGTGCCTTTCTGGAAGCAGAGAGACGAGGCATTGATAAGCAGATGCTGATAGTGGGCATTGATGGATTGCCTGGAGAATGGGAAGGAGTGGATAGAGTGAAGAGAGGACAGTTTGCTGCTTCTTATGTCTATCCCACCCAGGGCGAAAAGATTATGGAATTGGCGATGAATATCCTTCAGGGTAAACCCTATAAGAAGGATAATGTGATGAAATCATTTCTTGCTACCCAGGAAAACTGCGATGCCATCGCCCTACAATATCAGGATTTGGAAGCCAAGATGAAGAATCTGGATCAGATTTCTGTCAGTCTTGATTCTTATTCAGAGGTTTCCCGTATCCAGAAATGGATGCTTGTGGTCGCTTTTATTGTAGTTCTGATTCTGCTCTTTATCATCTACTATATATATAAGGTATATAGAAAGAAGCTGCAGAAACAGAAAGCCGTGGCTCGTGGATTCATAGAGAACAAGGAGGGCTGGGCTGCTGAACTGAATCACCTGGATGAGAGTGATCGTTATTTCATGGATCGTTTCAAGAAGAAGATTCTTGAGAATATGGGCAATGCTGATATGAAAATGGATGATTTGGGAGCCGAGATGCAGTTGAGTAAAGTACAGCTCTATCGCAAGGTGAAGGCTATGACAGGAAAAACGCCTGTCGAGCTCCTGAAAGAGATGAGACTGCAAAGAGCCTATACCCTCTTGCAGCAAACAGACAAGACAATCTCTGAAGTTTCGGCAGAAGTAGGCTTTGCTGTTCCTGGCTATTTTTCATCATGCTTCAAGAAGCAGTTTGGTGTTCTTCCTACCGATTTTAGAAATGAACAGGCATCTAAAAAGAAATAGTTTTCTAACTCCTTTAAAATAAGTATTTTAAAATCTTAGCAAAAAATAAGAAAATCGTTTCATGTAACATAATTATTGTTGCAGGAACGATTTTTTTTATTCTCATATCCAATCTTTGCCTAATTTTGCGGCAGAAATCAAAGCAATAACAATTTTTGAAACTTAAAATGTTATAATAGTATGAACAATCTTTCAAGATTACTGATGAGCTCTGCGCTCTGTACTGTTTGCACCATAGCTAGTGCACAACAGGTAAATGTAAATGGCATCGTAAAGGATGCTGCCGGTGAGACAGTCATTGGAGCGTCTGTTATGGTGAAAGGCACAAAGACTGGTACTGTTACCGACTTTGATGGTAACTTCCATGTAGAATGTGCTCCTGGTTCCACACTTGTTATATCTTATATTGGATATAAGACGCAAGAAGTAAAGGCTTCAGATAATATGGAGGTAACACTTCAGGAAGATGCCAACGACTTGCAGGAAGTAGTTGTAACAGGTTATACCACTCAGAAGAAGGCAGACTTGACCGGTTCCGTGGCTGTGGTTTCAACCAAGAACCTGAAGACAAATTCAGAGACTGACCCGATGCGTGCTTTGCAGGGTCGTGTTCCTGGTATGACTGTTACTACCGATGGTTCTCCTATTGGTTCAGGAACCGTGCGTATTCGTGGTATCGGTTCTTTCAACTCTTCTCAGGACCCTCTTTATATCATAGATGGTGTGCCTACCACTATGGCATTGAATACCCTCAATACAAATGATATTGAGAGTATGCAGGTGTTGAAGGATGCCGCTTCGGCTTCTATCTATGGTTCACGTGCATCGAATGGTGTCATCATCATCACCACCAAGAAAGGTAAGAAGGGTAGCAAGGTGGCTGTTGACTTCTCTGCCAACCTCACTGCACAGTTCTATTCCAACCAGTCGAAGATGAAGCTGATGAACTCCAGCCAGTATGCTACTGCGATGGCTCAGGCAGCCCTGAACGATGGACTCGATCCTGTGGCTTATGCAGCCAACTACGGCATCGACTTGAATGCGGCCTCTGGAACTCCAATCACCGTTTGGAATCCTGCTACCAACCAGTATCAGAACTATACTATCAATGGTCGATATGATGGCTACATCAATAAAAAGAAGACCATGCGATTCTCAGATACCGACTGGCTCGATGAAATCTCTCGCACAGGTTTCTCGCAGAACTACGACCTCTCTGTATCTCATGCCAATGACAAGCATAGCGCTATGTTCTCCTTGGGATACAAGAACAATGAGGGAGTCTTGAAATATACCGACTTCGAGAATATCTCAGCTCGTTTGAACACCTCTTGGAATTTAAACAAGATCGTAACCGTAGGTGAGAATTTGACTTTGACTTATACCTCTCAGGTAGATTGCCATCCGATGGAGAATGCCTTGAAGATGCCTTCCATCGTTCCGGTTTACGAAGAAGATGGCAAGACCTTCGCAGGTCCTGTGGGTAGTATGGCCGACCGTCAGAACCCTTGTCGTGAGCAGTATCAGAACCGCAACAACCACCTCGACTACTGGCGCATCTTCGGTAATGCTTTCGTAGAATTGAAGCCTGTTAAGGGATTGACCCTGCGCTCTAACTTCGGTTTGGATTTCAAGACATCGTTTATCAATTCGATGACGAATACTTATCATTCCGATATTGTCAACAATGACATCGCCAAGACAACGCTCTCGAATAACAATGAGACTAACTGGACATGGTCTAACACAGCCCAGTACGTTACCCAGATTGGCAAGCACAACATCGATGTACTCGGTGGTATGGAATTTTCCAAGCAGTCGGTTGTCGATTTCTCTGCCTATTCAGAAGGCTATGCGCTGGAAGATAAAGATTATATGTGGCCAAATGCTGCCACGGGAACGATGCGTAACTCGGGTGCAAAGGTAGGCTATCGCCTGGCTTCTTTCTTCGGAAAGGTGAACTACAACTGGGATGATCTCCTCCTGGCTTCCTTTACTATCCGTCATGATGGTTCTTCACGTTTCGGTAAGGCTCATCGCTGGGGTACTTTCCCTGCTGCATCACTCGGCTTCAGATTCTCTAATCTCCTGAAGAAGGATTGGTTGGATGATGCCAAGTTGCGACTCTCTTGGGGTCAGACAGGTAACCAGGCTATCGACAACAATGCACAGTTTGGTCTTTATGTAGTGGATTACGGATTAGACCGTGTAACCTCTACAGCTTACGACCTCTTCCTGCAAGGTTCAGGTACCTTCCCTTCTGGCTATCGTGCCACACAGTTGGCTAACCCTAACTTGAAATGGGAGGCTGCTACCCAGTATAACGTAGGTTTGGATTACACCCTGTTTGGCAACACCCTCTATGGTACAGTGGATGCCTATATTAAGAATGTAAAGGATATGTTGATTAATCCTGCTTATCTGGGTGCTACTGGTGAAGGTGGAAATTCATGGCAGAATGGTCCTTCGCTCCGCAACTGGGGTATGGAGTTCACCGTGGGCTATCGCAAGACTTTGGCTAATGGACTTGGCATCGACGTGAACGGCAATCTGGATTTCTTCCGCAACAAGGTTACTTATTTGCCAGCAACAACAACAGGTGCTTACGCTCACACATCTACGGAAAACCTGGTGCAGAGTGGCAAGTCTTATGGTTCTATCGTAGGTTATGTAGCCGATGGAATTTTCCAGAATCAGGAAGAAGTAGATAAGTCTGGACAGCCAAACGCACGTGTCGGTGGATTGAAATACAAGGACTTAGATGGTAAAAATGGAATTACTTCAGATGACCAGACTTGGATTTTCGACCCTGTGCCAGCCTTCTCTTATGGTTTGAATATTGCTCTCAACTACAAGGGCTTTGATTTCAGTATGTTCTGGCAGGGTGTCTATGACCAGGATGTGTATAACAACCAAAAGTTCCAGACCGACTTCTGGGCTATTACTGATGGTGGTTCTAACAAGGGTACCCGTTTGCTCGATGCTTGGAATACCAACAACACTGGTTCTTCCATCCCACGCTTGAGCACCATGAATACAGCTGATGAAGGTCGTGCTTCTACTTACTTCGTTGAGAATGGATCTTACTTGAAGTTGCGTACCTTGCAGGTGGGTTACACTATCCCAAGCAGCATCCTCTCTAAGTTGAAGATGACCAGTGCCCGTGTCTATCTCTCAGGTCAGAATCTTTTGACCATCAAGAGCAATAGCCTGACCTGTTCAGACCCAGAGAATCCAAACTGGAACTATCCACTTTCAACATCCGTATCATTCGGACTTCAGGTAGGTTTCTAAAATGTTTCATATTTTTAAAGAGAATTCTAAGATGAAAAAGTTATATACAATGGTGCTTGCAGCAGCACTGGTAGGAACATTCACCAGTTGTGATGATTTCCTGGATTACAAGCCAACAGCTGTGGTTGATGAAGACAAGGCTTTCAGCGAGCCAGACAAGATGGTAAACAGTGCCTATGCGATGTTGGGCGACTGTTGGTATTCTTACCCATTCAACCTTTGGCCATACGGTGACCTTTCTTCAGACGATTGCTTGAAGGGTGGCGGTGGCACCGGTGACACCGGTTATCACGATGTGGAGATCTGGAGTACCTTGACCTCTACTAAGGGCGAACTCGACGAGTTATGGTATCGTCTCTATTGTGCCGTTTCCCGTTGCAACCGTGCCTTGGTTTCTTTGCAGCAGAATGGCGAGAGCACACTGGGTGCTGAGCTAACCAAGCAGCGTGAGGCTGAGGTTCGCTTTCTCCGTGCTCATTTCTATTTCAAGTTACTTACCATGTATCGTCAGATTCCTTGGATAGACGAGAAGGTTTATGAGGATAAAACCACAGAGAGCACATCAAACACTCAGTTTACTTACGAGGAATTGTGGCAGAAGGTGATAGCCGACTTCCAGGCAGCATACGATGTACTTCCTGCTAAGCAGAAGGATGGCGGTCGTGTCAACAAGATTGCTGCCGCAGGTTATCTGGCTAAGTGTTATCTTACCATTGCCTGGGGTGATGGCTATGAGGCAACCGATGGTGTTGACCATATTAATAAGGAGTATATGCAGAAGGTTATCGACTATACTGATGTGGTGAAGAATTCAGACTATGGTTACATGGCAGACTTCGGCGACATCTTCCTGCCTGACAATAAGAACAGCAAGGAGTCAGTTTTTGCTGTCCAGGCTTCCGACTATAGCGAGGACCATACCACCTTCGGACGTGGCAACTGGTCTAACGTGCTGAATGGCTGTTGGGGTATGTGGTCTTGCGGATGGGATTTCCACAAGCCTTCACAGAACCTGGTGAATGCCTTCAAGACCAAGAACGGACTTCCTGAGTTTGATGACTACAACAAGACTTGTGATTATCCTGTAAACGGTGAGCCTAATAGTCAGAAATGGGATCCACGTTTGTTCCATACTGTAGGAATGCCTACCTTCCCATATAAATATGAGTCAGAATACAAGATGACTACGGCCAACTCTCGTACACCAAACGTTTACGGTTACTATACCTCTCTGAAGGAAGTACCACAGCGTTCTAAGGGTGAAACTTTCAATGGCTCTTGGCAGGCGTTTGCGATGAACGATTACGTGCTCCGTTATAGCGACATCATGTTGATGCGTGCTGAGGCTTTGATAGAGTTGGGCCGTCTGGCTGAGGCTCGTACCATCATCAACGATATCCGTCAGAGAGCCAAGAATTCTGTGGATAAGCATATTGAATATGCCAAGGATCAATGTGATATAGCCCTCTATCCGGAGTCTTATTTCCAGGATAAGGAGACGGCAAGAAAGTGCCTTCGCTGGGAGCGTCGTCTGGAAATGGCTATGGAGAACGGCCGCTTCTTCGACTTGCGTCGCTGGGGCATTGCTTCTGAGACACTGAACAAGTATTTCGAATCTGAGCAGAAAGATCAGTATGGAGAGCAAACATACGCACAATACTTGAAGGATGCCAAGTTCACACCGGGCAAGAACGAGTTCTATCCGGTTCCATATAACCAGCTGTATTACATTCCTGGTCTTTATAAGCAGAATAAGGGATACGAGTAATTACCATCGGTATTTTTAGATAATTAGATAATTAGACAATGAAAAAGATATTTGTTTCAGCGCTTGTCGCTCTTTGCGGTTTCACCGCCAGTTATGCCCAGGAGGCTTCCTTCTTGAGCAATAACCACTGTCTCTATCGCATCAGCCAGGAGAGTCAGAACCAGAAGTGTCTCTTGCTCCCTGTGCAGGAGAGTGCGGAGATGGCCAACATCAAGGTGATTGCCGACAACAAGCAGGTGAAAGCCTTCAATGTGAAGTTGGCTAAAGACCACGTAGATTATTACGTGCCTCTCTATATGAATGAGTTTGCCGGTTTGAAGGGCCTGGCTCTCGATATCCATGTAAACGGCGATTATAGCAAGGAGGGTTTGAACGCCCTCACTTGCTGGGAGAACATGAAGTTCTCTGATTCTTTCGATATGAAGAATCGTGAACAGTATCGCCCAGTTTTCCATCACACTCCTGTTTACGGATGGATGAACGACCCAAATGGTATGTTCTATAAGGATGGCGTATGGAATCTCTACTTCCAGTATAATCCTTACGGATCACAGTGGGAGAATATGACCTGGGGACATTCTACTTCCACCGACTTGGTACATTGGAAGTTCCAGGGTACTCCTATACAGCCTGATGCTGTAGGTACTATCTTCAGTGGTTCTGCCGTTGTGGATAAGAATAATACCGCTGGTTTGGGCAAGGGTGCTGTTGTGGCTCTCTACACTTCGGCTGGTGAGAACCAGACACAGAGCATGGCTTACAGCACAGATAATGGCAAGACCTTTACCAAATATGAGGGAAATCCGATCATCACCAGCAATGTGCCTGATTTCCGTGACCCTCACATGTTCTGGAACGAGGACATCAAGAAATGGAATATGATCATGGCGGTTGGTCAGCACATGGAAATCTATTCTTCAGATAACTTGAAGGACTGGAAATACGAAAGCTCTTTTGGTGAGAAGTATGGCAACCATGGCGGTGTCTGGGAATGCCCAGACTTGATGAAGATGAAGGTTCGTGGCACCGGTAAGGAGAAGTGGATGCTTATCTGCAACATCAATCCTGGTGGACCTTCCGGAGGTTCTGCTACCCAGTATTTCATCGGTGATTTCGACGGTCATAAGTTTACTTGCGACAGTAAGCCTGAGGTTACCAAGTGGATGGATTACGGTAAGGACCACTATGCCACAGTTTCCTTTGATAATGCTCCAAACGGTCGCCGTGTGGCTATCGCCTGGATGAGCAACTGGCAGTATGCCAACCAGGTTCCTACCCAGCAGTACCGTTCAGGCAACTCTATTCCTCGCGACTTAGGTCTCTTTGAATATAAGGGTGAAACTTATTGCAGCGTGGTTCCTTCTCCAGAGATGACAGCAGCAAGAAGCAAGAAGGCAGGCAAGAAACTTACAGCATCTTGCGAGATGGTAGTGAATCTGAAGGGAAATGCTACTATCACTTTGAGCAACGACAAGGGCGAGAAGGTAGTGATGAACTACGATGCCAAGGCAGAGACTTTCTCAATGGATAGAACCAAGAGCGGTAAGATGGATTTCAGCAAGGACTTCGCTGCAGTCACCAAAGCTCCAACCTACGGCAAGATCAGCCAGCTGCGTATCTTCATCGACAAGAGCAGCATCGAGGCTCTGGATGCTGACGGCAAGATGTCCATGACCAATCTCGTGTTCCCAAGCAAGCCTTACAACAAGGTTACTGTAAAGGGAAAGGGTAAGTATCAGATTTACGACATCAAGTAACCTCATCTGTTAAGAACTGAATCTATAAGATAATTGTTTCTAAGAGTGTTACTGATGTAACAATGCAACATAAATGGTAGCCGATGAACGATATTTTATGATATATTGTATCGTTTATCGCTACCTTTGCACCAGCAAAAATAGAAACAATAACGCTAACAAATATGAATAAATCATCAAAATTATCAATTATCCCGGTGATGCTCTGTTTCTTCGCCATGGGATTTGTAGATTTGGTAGGTATCGCCTCCAACTACGTAAAGGAAGATCTCAACCTCAATGATGCAACAGCCAATCTGTTTCCATCCCTGGTATTCTTCTGGTTTCTCATCTTCTCGGTTCCTACGGGAATCCTGATGAATAAGATCGGTAGAAAGAAGACAGTGCTCCTGTCTTTGCTCGTTACCGTCATCTCACTCCTTTTGCCCATTTTCGGCGAAAACTTTGAGTTGATGCTCGTGTCGTTCTCATTGCTCGGCATCGGAAATGCCTTGATGCAGACATCCCTGAACCCGCTGGTTTCCGTGGTGACATCAGGCAAGAACCTGGCTTCTACTTTGACCTTTGGTCAGTTCGTTAAGGCGATAGCTTCCTTCCTGGCTCCATACATCGCTATGTGGGGCGCCATGGCAAGCATTCCAACCTTCGGTTTGGGCTGGCGCATTCTCTTCCCAATCTATATGATTATCGGCATTGCTGCCACCTTCTTCCTGGCTGGCACACCTATCACCGAGGAGAAGCAGGATGGAGGAGCTTCGGGCTTCATGGATTGCCTGAAATTGCTTGGTAAGCCAATCGTATTACTTTCTTTCATAGGTATCATGTGTCATGTGGGTATTGATGTGGGTACCAATACCACTGCTCCAAAGATTTTGATGGAGCGTTTGGGATGGAGTCTTAATGATGCAGCTTTCGCCACATCGCTCTATTTCATCTTCCGTACCATTGGATGTTTTACCGGTACAGCCTTCCTTCGCATGATGAAAACCCGTACCTTCTTCATCATCAGCGTTGTGATGATGGCATTGAGTGTGATAGGCATGTGGGTAGGAACAAGCCATTATGTGCTCTACATCGCTATCGCCCTCGTGGGATACGGCAACTCAAACGTCTTCTCCATGATTTTCTCTCAGGCGCTGCTTGCTTTGCCTGACAAGAAGAATGAGGTGAGCGGATTGATGATCATGGGACTCTTTGGTGGAACCATCTTCCCATTGTTCATGGGCTTTGCCAGCGATGCCTTCGGTCAGGTAGGTGCTGTGGCAGTCATGGCTATAGGAGTAGTTTATCTCTTCACTTATATCCGCAAGTTATAATAATCTTCATTCGCAATCTTTTATACTATATGTAATAAGGTGTAATTATGGAAACAAAGAATTTAAATACAAAATATTGTGTAGGTTTAGGTGAGATACTTTTTGATGTTCTCCCTACTGGTTCTCAACTCGGCGGTGCTCCTGCCAACTTCGCTTACCACGCTGGTCAGCATGGCTTGCATTCTGTAGCCGTCAGTGCGATAGGTAAGGATGTCCTGGGCGAAACAGCTCTCCGTCTGCTCGATGAGAAGAAGTTGAAGTATGTGATGCCAGTGGTAGATTATCCTACCGGTACCGTTCAGGTGCAGCTCGATAAGGAGGGTGTTCCTACTTACGATATCAAGCAGAATGTGGCTTGGGATAACATCCCATTCACCGATGATATCAAGGAGATTGCTGCCAATGCTGGAGCTGTATGCTGGGGTTCTCTGGCTCAGCGCAGTGAGGTGAGTCGCAAGACCATCTATACATTCCTTGATCATACTCCAGAGGATTGCCTGAAGATTTTCGACATCAATCTCCGTCAGAACTTCTATACTCCTGAGGTGATTACCGAGAGCTTGAAGCGCTGCAATGTTTTGAAGATTAACGATGAGGAGTTGATTACCATCGGCCGTCTCTTCGGTTATCCAGGTTTGGACATCGAGAACAAGTGCTGGTTGATTCTCGGCAAGTACAATCTCGATATGCTCGTGTTGACCTGCGGTGTAAACGGCAGCTATGTATTTGCTCCGGGTGTGAAGTCATTCCAGGAGACTCCAAAGGTAGAGGTGGCTGATACCGTAGGTGCAGGCGATAGCTTTACCGGTACTTTCTGTGCCAGCATTCTGAAGGGCAAGAGCATCCAGGAGGCACACGAATTGGCTGTAAAGGTGAGTGCATACGTTTGTACCCAGAATGGTGCAATGCCTCAGATTCCTGAGGAGTATACCAAGTAAGCCCCCGTGTTGGTCAAAACATAATAATATATAGGTAGAGTTAGTAATGAATAGTTGATATTAGTTAGTTAACTACAGCTGCAACCTGCTCGCGAAGAGTAGGTTGCAGTTTTTTTATTATGGTGTGTGAGCATGATGGCGAAGTTTGTTTTGCCAAGGCATTAATAGCAACGGATATAGTTAAAAAAAAGATAAATAAACCGAAAAATTTGGTTTTCTGAAAGAAAATCGATATATTTGCGCTTTCTAAGATAGCATAATAAACTTAAGTAAGTAAAAGTATTTTTTGATTTTGAGGCAGTTGTTTTTCATAATGATATTCTGGTTGGTTGGCATCCCCGTTTTCTGCCAGACCCCAGCACGTTCCGGCAGTCCTGAAATTCCTGATTTCGAGAGGTGTTTCAGACTCTTGGAAGAGAATCGCAGTGTCTATAACCGATACAATGACAGCATCTTCCTGTTTAAGGACCATGTGGCATGGACCAATTTCTTCAAGCGCCGTGCCGTGAAGAATACGCATCTCTTTCTGGCTAACAGGGAGATTATCAACACCGTTTTCGATTACTTCAAGCAAGACCGTAAGCAGATTCCCCATGAAGCTTACCAGCAGTTGTGCGACGGCTTGCAGCGCCTGTATATGGAGGAAAAGGTAGACCCGTTCCTGGGCAATCAACTCTGTGATATTCTTCTGGAATATTATGGAAGCGGAAGATGTCCGGAGGCATCTAACTTTGTCGGATTGGTGGATGTCTTCAAGGGCGAATTCCTTTATGAGATCCATACTCTGGGTAAGGAACCTGATGCCTTGAAGAAATCTTATGAGTATCTGAAGCGTGCCGTGGCGGAAGACCGGTATCGCTCGCCTAATCCCGTGGAGTCTTCCCTGATGGCGCTTGAAAATCTGACGGTTACCAACTGGCTGATTTACAAGATGCAGACCGTGAAAGAACGTCGTGCCTATGTGCTTGAACTCAGAAGATTGCTCAGCTTGCCCCATACCTGCCAGCTGATGAGCGAGACGGATTATCAGCGTTTAGCTCAAAAGGCGGAGAGTGCTGAGGAAAGTCTGGTGCGTAATTTTTATCTGGCTGATTCTACCGTCCTGGAAAAGCAGTCTGCCGACTCCCTGATGCAGGTGATTGTGGCACGGAATCTTGCCAATCCTCATCTGTCGGAACTCTCCTATTCCCGTACCCTGGTGATGCAGGTGAAGATGGGACAGCTCACGGCGACGGAAGCGATGGGAAAGGCTATCAGGAGATACCGTAATGGTATGAAGAAGGAAATCAGTACTGCCCGTTATGACTACCGTCAGCTTCAGACCGCCCTGCTGCCTTTCATGAACTATTTCTATCTGAACGACCAGTCTGATGTTTCCTACCGCAGGAAGCGTTCTGCCGTCAAGCGGATGTATCGGGACATCATCACCATCTATCACCATCGTCTGGACCAGCAGATGGAGAATTCGTATGTGAAATATCTGAATATCCTTGCTACCTATCCCCGTGCCATCAAGTACCTGAAGGAAGAGGAGCGCATCCGCAACCTCAACGAGTTGAATGTGGCTACCCAGGTCACCACCTATGCCCATTCCGTACATGTGGCGATGATAGCCAAGAAGTTGATGGAGGGCATTCTGGCCTATCAGCCCAATTTGTTGGGAGGAGCGCTTGGTGAGCGCCATCATGGTAAAGTCTTCCTGGATTCTAAGGAGTGTCTCAACTTCATCTATCAGGCAGCCCTCTATCACGACATCGGCAAGAACGGCATCATCTCGGTGGTGAACAACGACTACCGTCCGTTGACCGATGAGGAGTTCTCCATCATCAAGACCCATCCTTCTTTGGGAGCCGAGTTGCTGAAGATTGCTCCTTCGCTCTATGAGAAGTTTCGTGATACCACCTTGGGTCATCATAAGTGGTATAATGGCAAGGGCGGCTATCCTGAGGATTTCGACAACACGAAGTCGCCTAAGCGCATCCTGATAGACATCATCACTCTGAGCGACTGCATGCAGGCTGCCACCGAGCGCGTAGGCAGGAATTACAAGGATGGCAAGACCTTCGACATGGTGATGGAGGAGTTCCGCAGGGATGCCGGTACGAAGTATAATCCCGACCTGGTGAAGTTCATCGATTCCCATGAGGACGTGGCCCGTAATCTGGCAGTGCTTGTCGGTGATGCCTGGGTGGATATCTACTTCAACATCTACAGTAAGTATATGAGATAATGTCCGTTAGCTTCACTCCTCAGATTGGCGCCTTATCCTCCGAATGATGGTGCAGGGAAAAATCCCGTGCTTTCTCTAAAACACAGTGCAAAGATACGACTTTCCCCCCGTACAGCCCAAAAACGCCCTGCAGAGTTCTGTTAAACGGATTTAACATTTGGGGAGAATCCTGTTAATAAAAACAAGTCATAATTTTTAAGATAAGAAAACTATATTCTGTAAATAGTTTCTCTATGTTTTGTGCATCCCAACTCTACGTTTGCCTTTTGCGCCATCTACCCCGATTTTCCCCCAAAAGTGGTTACGGTTACAGAAGTTACAGTTTTTCATGAGTTAGTTTCCTTCCCTTCTTTAGAAGAAGATAATAATATATATTATATATTATTATCTATTATTATTACTTACAATCTGAAAGTACTCCAAAAGTCCTTGTACCCCCTCCGCTGAAAACTGTAACTTCTGTAACCGTAACCACTGTAACCATCTCCGTCAGGTCTTACTGCCAGACCCTGCATTTTGATTGTCAACTAAAAAGATAAGATTATGCTATCCCCAATGCTATCAGATCACTTTTTCTAAAACTTTTCTATGAATTCCTTGCGTGTTTCAAAATAAAGTCGTAAATTTGCTCGCATAAACGAAACAATAATATCATAGGGATTATGAAGCAGGTAGAAGAAAGATATATCAGTTTGTTGACCGATTTCGGTTTCAAGCGAATTTTCGGATCAGCTCCCAACAAGGATTTGCTGATCTGTTTCCTCAACAGCTTGTTCAACGGAAGACAGGTTGTTAAGGACGTGAAGTATCTGAATCCAGAGAATGTGGGCGACATCTACACCGACAGAAAAGCTATTTTCGATGTATATTGCGAAGGAGAAAACGGCGAGAAGTTTATCGTGGAAATGCAGAATGCATACCAGACCTACTTCAAAGACCGTGCCCTGTTCTATTCCACCTTCCCAATTCGTGAGCAGGCTCCTAAGGGTAGTGAATGGGACTTCAAGCTCAACCATGTTTACACAATTGCTCTGCTCAACTTCAACATGAATGAGGATGCCTTCGACAAGGAGAAGATCCGCCATCATGTACAGTTGTGCGATACCGCTACCCACAAGATTTTCTACGATAAGCTGGAGTTTATCTATGTAGAGATTGCCAAGTTCAACAAGACATTAGGAGAACTGGAGACGCTCTACGAGAAGTGGCTCTATGCCTTGAAGAACCTCTATAAGCTTACCCAGCGTCCGAAGGAGCTGTGCGATAAGGTTTTCGACCGACTCTTCGAAGAAGCCGAGATTGCTAAGTTCACACCTCAGGAACTGAGGGAGTATGAAGCTAGTAAGAAGGCATATCGGGATATCAAGAATTCCATTGATACCGCCAAGCAAGAAGGTAAGCAAGAAGGACTTGCGGAGGGTATGGAATTAGGCATGAAAAAAGGCATGGAAAAAGGCAAGAATGAGAAAGCTGTGGAAATAGCCAAGAGTATGATGGCAGATGGTGTTGACATCAATCTAATCATGAAGTATTCCGGTCTAACCCAGGAACAAATTGATAAATTGAAATAATGAAGTCATGAATGGAATTTACCATAAAAGCATGAAGCAAAGAATAGGAAGATTCTTTGAGAAAGTGCACGAATGCATACTTATCTTTACCAACTGGCTGGGATAAGTATAAAATAATTGTAATCTCTACCCTCATTCGTAAATTTTATTCACAAAAAACGAGGATTTTATAACAACTTTATAAAATCCTCATCAATACGAAAGAAAATTCGTAAAAACTTGTCGGTTTATCAAAAATTTAATTTATCTTTGCACCTAGTATCAGCTTTTAAACCTTGAAGTTTATCTAAGCAGGCACTAATATAGGTACGAAAACTGGTAAATGCAAGCTGACTATATACATTATAATAGCAGCTTACAACGGAATTAAGAAATGAAAAGCCTGCAAGAACGAACAGAACAAAGTATGGCAAAAAATCTAAAGGTAGGTATGCTCGTATGCGCCTCTATCCTGGCTGCAAATGCTGCATACGCTAACTACCCATCATCTAATGAGCTACTGACTGTTACACAACAAACAGGAAAGATTAAGGGAACCATCGTCGACTCCAAAACAGGAGAACCTGTCATTGGAGCAAGTGTGAAAGTAAAAGGCACCAAACTGGCTGCCGTAACCGACCTGAATGGTGAGTTTGAACTCAATACCCACGCCAACGCTACCCTACAGATTTCGTATGTCGGATTCAAGGAGACTGAGGTGAAAGCCAGCAACGGCATGAAGATTTCACTGGAGGAAGACACCGAATCGCTCGAAGAGGTTGTCGTAGTGGGATACGGCACTCAGAAGAAAGAGAGCCTCACTGGTGCCATGGCAAATATCAAGGGAGAAAAACTGAAAGACATCACATCTGCCACCGTTGAAAACATGCTCAACGGCAAGGTTTCGGGTGTGTATGTAGCTCCTGGTTCTGGTCGTCCTGGCTCTACGGGAGCCATTATTATCCGTGGACAGACTTCCATCAATGGTGCCACAGCTCCTCTCTGGGTTGTGGATGGAGTCATTGTGGGCAACAGTGCCGGCGACCTCAACCCTGACGACATCGAGACGATGACCGTATTGAAGGATGCTGCCTCAACAGCCATCTATGGTTCAGAGGGTGCCAACGGCGTCGTAGTAGTTACCACCAAGCAAGCCAAGCACGAAAAGATGTCTATCTCCCTGTCTGCCAAGGCCGGTCTGAGCACTTTGAACCGTGGCAACCTGGAGATGATGGACGGTGCGGAATTCTACGACTACTATAAGGCGTTCCAGAATGTGGAGTCAGTGAACTTCCCACGCTGGAACGAAGACCTGAGAAACTCCAACTTCGACTGGTTCAAGCTTGCCAAGAAGACCGGTTCCACCCAGGACTATAACCTGACCCTCAATGGTGGCAGCCAGAACATACAGTCAATGTTCACCCTGGGCTATTTCAAGGAAGAAGGTGCCGTCAAGGGTTATGACATGAACCGCTACAGCACCCGTATCAAGGTGGTTTACAAGCCTTACGAGTGGCTCACCATCAAGCCGAACATCAGCGGTTCACGCACCTACGACAAGGACAAGCAGTATAGCGTGGGCGCCATGTATTCCATGATGCCATGGGATAGCCCTTACGATGAGAACGGCAACCTGGTGCCAAACTACTATGCCGGATGGGTGAACTCCAAGGCAACCAACTATCTGAACGACCTTGCCGCAGGCAACTACTCAACAAGTACCACCTACGACCTGTCTGGCGGATTGGATTTCGACATCCAGATAGCTCCTTGGCTCACATTCTCATCTGTCAACAACTACAGTTACTACAACAGCCAGACTCACGGCTACTACGATCCGAAGTCAAGTTCAGGCGAGGGAGTGAATGGCCGCACCACAGAGTACAACTATACTTCTACCCGCCGCTATACCAACCAGTTGCTCCGTTTCAAGAAGAGCTGGGGCAAGCACAACGTCAACGCTTTGCTCGCCTACGAGTTCAACGACTATGAAATGAAGTATACCGATGTATATGCCACAGGATTCATCTCAGGATTCGAGGACTTCATGACAGCTGCCAAGCCGGAGATGGCTACAGGTTACCGCACGGCATGGGCCAAGCAGTCTTACTTCACACAGTGGCGTTACGACTACGACAGCCGCTACTACGGAGAGCTCTCATTGCGCCGTGACGGCCGTTCAAACTTCGGTTCCAACAACCGCTATGGCAACTTCTTCTCTGTAAGTGGAGCATGGAACATCAACAACGAGTCATGGTTCAAGGCAGACTGGGTAGACCAGCTCAAGCTGCGCGCCGCCTTCGGTTCTGTAGGTAATGTGCCTACATCCCTCTATCCTTCCTACTCTCTCTACTCAGTGGGTGCCACCTATAATGAGAATCCTGGTGCGCTCATCTCGCAGATAGGAAACAAGGACCTGACATGGGAGAAGACCTATACCACAGGCGTAGGTGTGGATGCCTCTTTCTGGCAGAACCGCCTGCATGCCACCCTCGACTACTACATCAAGAACACCAGCAACATCCTCTACCAGGTGCCTGTAACGGGACTGGTGGGCGTGACATCCATCTGGAAGAACATCGGTAAGATGCGCAACACCGGTATCGAGTTCACCGTTGGCGGAGACATCATCCGCACAAAGGACCTGACATGGAATGTTACTGCCAACATCTCCCACAACAGCAACGAACTTAGAGACCTCTACAAGCAGCGTGATGCCAACGGCAACTATGTAGTGAAGCCAGTGCTGATCAGCGACGGTACATCGATTGCAGGTACAGCACAGCGCATCCTTGAGATTGGCGAGCCTGTAGACACCTATTATATGAAGGAATGGGCTGGCGTTAACCCAGAGGACGGTAAGCCACAGTGGTATATGGACGATGCGAATGGCAACAAGGTGGTAACCGACAGCTATTCCAAGGCTTCATACTACAAGTGTGGCAAGGCATCTCCTGATGTATATGGCAGCTTCTCCACCTCTCTGTTCTACAAGAACTTCGACCTGCAGGCAAACTTCGGTTATTCACTTGGCGGCCAGATCTACAGCTACTACCGCCAGGAGTTCGACTCCGACGGAGCCTATGCCGGCGACCGCAACCAGATGAAGCTGCAGAAGGGCTGGAGCCGCTGGGAGAAGCCAGGCGACATCGCCACTCACCCACGTGCCATGTACAACAACCAGGACAAGGGTAACCTGGCATCATCACGCTATCTGGAAAGCTCAGACTACCTGAAGTTGCGCTCACTCACCCTGGGTTACAACTTCGATTTGAAGAAGTATGGCATCCAGACCCTGCGCCTCTCTGTATCAGGCGAGAACCTGTTTACCATCACCGACTATTCTGGCGTTGACCCAGAGTTGCCAGCAGGCACCAACGACAAGGGAGTGCTGAGCGTAACCAACACTGGAGGCACCTCAGTTTATCCAGCCGTACGCAAGTTTATGCTTGGTGTTAACTTAACATTCTAAATTCTTGACAACAATGAAAATGAATAAAAGTATATTGATGCTCATGCTTGGCGCAACCCTCCTGGGTTCTTGCGACATTGAGCGTTTCCCGACCTACAGCATGTCGGACGAACAGATAAAGAACAATCCTGCAAGCAACCTCGATGCCTTGCTCAACGGTATGTATGCTCAGCTCAAGAGCTGGTCTGACCCTATGCACCGTTGCGGAGAGTATGCAGGTGACAACATGGTGATCCGTGGTTCTTCAACCGATGCCTTCTTCGAGTTCATCAGCTATTCACGCACGCCGAACAACTATCGTCTGCAGAGCTTCTGGGACTCAGGCTACAAGGCCATCGCACAGGCTTCCAACATCATCAACATGATAAATGAGGGACAAAGCACCGAAATCGACAACTCACTCGGCGAATGCTACTACGTGCGTGGCATGATGTATTTCTACCTCTGCCGTGCCTACGGTCGTCCTTACTACCAGGCACCGGAGAAGAACCTGGGTGTGCCTATCGTAAACGGTACCCCAGACAACATCCTCGACCTGCAGCTCGGCGACCGTGCCACCGTGCAGCAGACCTACGAGCAGGCCATCAACGACCTGAAGAAGGCAGAGCAGCTGCTCAGCACGAACCGTGGTCCAGCCTACGCATCAAAGGCAGCAGCCCAGGCGATGCTCTCACGCATCTATCTCTATATGAGCGGCACCTACGAGAACCCTAACCGGGAGTATGCACAGCTCGCCGTTGACTATTCCAACAAGGTAATCGAAAACAGCGACTACTCTCTGCTTCCACGTGAGGAGTTCATGATGTACAACACCATCGTTCCTGAGAACAACAAGGAGGACATCTTCGTGGTGAAGCGTGTGGCTTCTGAATACTCAGGCTGGGACCACTACTATGGAATCGGCGGTATGTATTCCAACATCGGTGGCATGGGATGGGGCGAGATGTACGCCAGCGAGAAATACATCGACCTGCTCAACGAGACGGGCCGCAACGACTGGCGTCCTGCATCAAAGAAGATTGTAGATGCACGTGCCAACTTCATCGAGCCTACATACACCGAAGACAACAAGGAAGTGTTCCGATTCGTATATGTGGGCAGCGACGGCAACAAGCACTATGCCCAGTTCGACACCAAGCACAATGGCGACAAGGTATCCTGCACCGACAAGAACGGCAACTCCTACGACCTCACTCTGGTCAGTGCCGATGACGAGTACTATACCATCAACTATAATGGCACAGAGTATCAGGGCATGCTCGACAACTACATCACCGTGAACCGTGAGTATCCACAGTTCTACATCGTGAAGTGTTCGCGCGAGGGTGAGGACTCTCAGCTTCACTCACCGGTCATCAGCCGTTTGGGCGAAATCTACCTCAACCGTGCAGAGGCATACGCCAAGCTCGGCGAATATGACAAGGCGCTCACCGACCTGAACACCATCCGCAACCGCTCCATCGTAAACGGTGGTTATCCTGCAGGCAAGCTCAACGCCGACAACGCCTTCGAACTGATTGACAAGGAGCGCCAGCTGGAACTTGCCTACCAGGCAGAGCGCAGCTATGACGTGTTCCGCAACGGTCACTCGCTGACACGCGACTACCCAGGTCCTCACAACCAGCACGAGGAGGTGAAGGCATCTGACTATCGCGTAACATACTATATCCCTCAGAATGCCATCAACGCATATCCTGGCACTCTTACCCAGAACCCTACCGACAACAGCGGTGTGATTCTGAAGTAACCCACTGAAGGGATAACAGAAAACATCTGTTTCAAATAAAACGAAATGAATAACATCTATAGAAAAATGTACGTTGGCAATGCATTGGCTGTGGCTGTAAGCCTGCCTATGGTTGCCAACGCAACTAACGAAACTCCGTCTGCTTCGACAGCCATCACAGCACAGGCTGCGCAGGCAGACGGCGTGCAGATTCTAAGAATCAACCCAACAACCGTAGAACTCTGCTTCGCCAACCACCGCAGAGTGGCAGTTGACTTCTACGGCGAAAACATCTTCAGAATCTTTGAAGACCACAACGGTGGCGTGATGAGAGACCCGGAGGCAAAGCCTGAGGCTCACATCCTGGTGGACAATCCACGCACCAAGGTGGGTAGCCTGCAGATTACTGAGCAGGGCGATGAAATCACCCTCGCCAGCAGCAAGGCTAAGGTTATCTTCAACAAGACAACAGGACTGTTCAAGATTGTAAACGCCGAGAACGGCAAGCCCGTGGCTACCCAGAGCGCACCATCCACCTTCACTCCAGAGAAGGTGACACTCACCCTCCAGGAGCAGCCAGACGAATACTACTTCGGCGGTGGCGTGCAGAACGGACGTTTCTCTCACAAGGGAGAAAAGATTGAAATCGTGAACACCAACAACTGGGTGGATGGCGGCGTGGCTTCCCCTGCCCCATTCTACTGGTCTACAGCCGGCTATGGCTTCATGTGGTACACCTTCAAGCCAGGACTCTACGACTTCGGTTCCACCCAGAAGGGCAGCGTGAAGCTATCCCACGAATCGAAGAACCTCGATGTATTCTTCATGGTGGGCGAAAAGCCTACCGACCTGCTGGGCGAATACTATCAGCTGACGGGCAACCCCGTGCTGCTGCCTAAGTTCGGTTTCTACGAGGGACACCTCAATGCCTACAACCGTGACTACTGGAAAGAGGCAGACAAGGGTCGCATCATGACCTTCGAGGACGGCAAGAGCTACAAGGAAAGTGCCAGCGACAAGACGGGCATCAAGGAGTCGCTCAATGGCGAGAAGAACAACTATCAGTTCTCTGCCCGAGCAGCCATCGACCGTTACGTGAACCACGACATGCCTTTGGGATGGTTCCTGCCTAACGATGGATACGGAGCCGGTTATGGTCAGGAATCAACCCTCGACGGCAACATCGAGAACCTGAAGCAGTTTGGCGACTATGCCCGCAAGCACGGCGTGGAGATTGGTCTCTGGACCCAGTCAGACCTTCACCCTAAGGACAGCATCGAGGCACTGTTGCAGCGCGACATCGTGAAAGAGGTGGGCACCGCAGGAGTGAGAGTGCTCAAGACCGACGTGGCATGGGTGGGCGACGGCTACTCCTTCGGACTCAACGGCGTGAGCGACGTGGCGCAGATCATGCCTTACTATGGCAACAACGCACGCCCATTCATCATCTCTCTCGACGGATGGGCAGGCACACAGCGATATGCATCCATCTGGTCGGGCGACCAGACCGGTGGCGACTGGGAATACATCCGTTTCCATATCCCAACCTTCATCGGCGCAGGTCTTTCCGGTCTCTCCAACATCACCTCCGACCTGGACGGTATCTTTGGCGGCAAGAACCCTATCATGAACATGCGTGAGTTTGAATGGAAGACGTTCACTGCGATGGGCCTCAACATGGACGGCTGGGGATCCAATGCCAAGTATCCGTTCATCCTCGGCGAACCATCAGCATCCGTCAACAGAACTTACCTCAAGCTGAAGTCAGAACTGATGCCATACATCTACACCGCAGCCCATGAGGCTGTGACCGGCAAGCCGTTGATGAGAGCGATGTTCCTCGACGACCCGAACCCTTACACCCTGGGCAAGGCTACGGAATATCAGTTTATGTGCGGTCCTTACTTCCTCGTGGCTCCTATCTACAAGGAGACCAGGATGGACAAGCAGGGCAACGACATCCGTAACGGCATCTATTTGCCAGAGGGAGAATGGGTGGATTACTTCAACGGAAAGGTATACCAGGGCGGAAGAATCATCAACGAGTTTGATGCGCCTTACTGGAAACTGCCTGTGTTCGTGAAGAGAGGCGCCATCATTCCGATGGTGAACCCTAACAACAATGTTTCGCAGATAGACAACACCAACCGCATCTTCGAGCTTTATCCATACGGAGAGTCTGACTACAGTCTCTATGATGATGATGGCAAGACCGAGCTCTACCGCATCGGTGAGCACGCCACAACCCACATCCACTCCTCATTGGTTAAAGACCGCCTCACCGTCAATATCGACAAGACCGAGGGCAACTTTGCCGGACAGGAGAAGAACCAGTCTACAGAGATTCGCATCAACGTGAGCCAGGCTCCCAAGAAGCTGGTTGCCAAGATGGGTGGAAAGACTGTGAAACTGACTGAGGTGAGCACGCTGGAGGCTCTCCGCTCCACAGAGAACGCCTGGTTCTACGACAAGGCTCCACAGTTCAACCGCTTTGCCACCAAGGGCAGCGACTTCGAGAAAGTGGACATCACAAAGAACCCGATGGTATGCATCCATCTGGCAAAAACCGACGTGACTGCCAATGCCATCGAGCTTCGCATGGACGGCTTCCAGTTCGACAACAGCGATGCCCAGCTCAAATCTGCAGGTGCACTGAACGCCCCTCAAGCTAGCCTGAAGGACGCAGAGGGCACCAACAAGGCATTCACCATCACTGCAGCATGGGACAAGCTGGCAAACGCAGACTATTATGAAGTGAAGATTGACGGTATGCTCCACTCCACCATCCGCAGCACTGAATTCACCATCGAGAATCTGAAACCAGAAACCGAGTATGACATACAGGTGAGAGCGGTGAACAAGGACGGGGCATCAGAGTGGACCACCCTGAAGGGACGCACCATCAAGGACCCTCTCGACGAGGCTATCCGTGACATCACAGCCACCAACTCCACCCCAGACTGGGAAGGACTGGAGGTAGCCAAGATGTTCGACTTCAACGAGAAGAACTACTGGCACACCGACTACTACAAGAAGGAAGGCGTATTGCCATTCGACATGACGATGAACCTGCATGGCATCGCCAAGCTCGACAAGATTCAGTATCTGCCAAGCTCAGAGCGTGACAGTCACGGACAGATTTACAAGGGACGCATCGCAACAAGTTTCGATGGCAGCAACTGGACTGAGAACGGCACCTTCGAGTGGCACAAGGATGGGGGTGTAAAGGAATACAAGTTCAAGGGTGAGCCAGAGGCACAGTATGTGAAGATGACCGTTGAGGAGACCAAAGGCGGACAGGCTTCAGGTACTGAGTTGTATGTATTCAAGACCCCAGGCAGCAAGATGAAGAAGCCGGGCGACATCAACAACGATAACCGCATCGATGAGAACGACTTCACTTCTTATCTCAACTATTGCGGTCTGCGCAAGGGCGACAAGGACTTCGAGGGTTATGTAAGCAATGGCGACATCAACCGCAACGGCTTGATTGATGCCTACGACATCTCGGTGGTTGCCACCCAGTTGAAGAGCGGTGTAAGCAGCAAGCAGGTGGCTCCTGTAGCAGGCAGCATCTCGCTCGTTGCCGACAAGAAGGCATACCAGGCAGGCGACGTCATCACCCTCACCGTGAAGGGCAAGGATCTCGTATCTCTCAATGCCCTGAGCTTTGCCTTGCCATACAATGCCACCGACTTCGAGTTCATCGGCATCGACGTCAAGGATATGGGCAAGATGGAGAACATCTCCAAGGACCGCCTCCACTCTGACGGCAGCAAGCTGATCTACCCTACCTTCGTCAACATCGGTGAACAGCCTGCGGTAGAAGGCACCCACGACCTCTTCACCATCAAGTTGAAGACCAGGAAGGCATGCAAGCCATCATTCAAGTTCAGCAACCTGATGATGGTAGATAAGTTCTTGCGAGTAAAGAGCGAGAAATAAAAAAGTATAGTATATCATAAAGAAAAACCGTCTGTGGACATCCGATTTGCCCACAGGCGGTTTTCTTTTTCAAAACAACCCCGATGACAACCCTTGCTGCAACCCTCTACCTATTGCAAAAACCGGAAAAATGTTGTATCTTTGCATCAGAAATAAAAAGAAAGAAAAACACGAAAGTATAAACAATTTTAATTGACATAGTTATGGAATACACAGAACAGGAAAACGAGAAGATGCAGAAGATGCTACTCTCACCCCACTTCGCCCTCGGGGAATTCACCAAATCGGGCACGGCCATCAAACATGGCGTTGATAACACACCACACGACATCATCGTGGTAGTGAGACTCACCACGCTCTGCGAGAAGATTCTGGAACCTCTCAGAAACCAGTTCGGAGCTATCCGCATCACCAGCGGTTACAGGTGCCATCTGCTCAATCTGCAGGTGGGAGGAGCTATAGGAAGTCAGCACGAACTGGGAGAGGCAGCAGACATCTTCGTCACCAACAGCGAGGTGCTACTCAAGTACATGGAATTCATCCGGAAGAACTGTGACTTCGACCAGATGATTCTCGAACCGCGCGGACAACCACAGAAACGCTGGCTGCACGTCAGCTATACCATGCGACGGCCCAACCGGCATCAGACACTGAAATAACCAAACATTTCAAATCATCTAATACTATGAAAAAAGACACCATCAAGACCATCATCAAAATCGCCGCAGCTATCCTCACTGCTATCGCAACCTCACTGGGGTTGACCAACTGCATGAGCTAAGCCGACGACTGATATGGAAAACAGTAAAACAGCCCAGGGCTGCCAAAAAGGACAAGTCCTGGGCTGAAAAAGAAAGAAAAACACATTTTTATTTTAACCTTTTAAATTTTTAATACTATGAGCGTAAAGTACAGAAAAGTAGTTAACAACCGCAAGAACTCCAAGACCGAAGGTAAGGTCTATGGACGAGCAGTAGTAGACGGTGTTATTGACACCAAGGAGATTGCTGGCAAGATCAGCAAGCGATGCACCCTGACCGAGCCAGACATCATCGCAGTAATCAATGCCCTGGAAACCGAGATCAACTACGGTCTCGCCGACGGCAAGCGAGTAGTGCTCGACGGATTCGGCTCCTTCAAGGTAGGACTCACCACTACCCCAGCCGACAGCGCCAAGAAGTTCACCAGTGCCAACATCAAGGGCATGCACGTCATCTTCCTGCCTGCTACCGAGATGGAACAGGGTAAGCGCGTGAAGAACATGCTCCGTAACGTGAAGGCTGAGGAGATGACCGAGTACACGGGTCTCGACAACAGCAAGACCACCGACCCTGGCAAGACTGACCCAGGCAAGACTGACCCGGGCAGCACCGATCCGGGTAATACTGACTCTGGCAACACTGACTCTGGCAAGACTGACTCTGGCAAGACTGACTCAGGAGACGTTGGATTGTAAAAAGAATCCTACACCCAGAGAAGCTTGAAGGATTCCAGCGGGAATCATCCTAAAGCCCTGAAGAGGGAAAGCATTGATTACAAGATGCTTTTCCCGCCTTCAGGGCACTTCTTTTATCCAAAAAACGAACAGAAATATTCAATTTCTCTGTTAACTAGTTAAATAAAACGAAAAATATTTGGCATTTACAAGTTTTCATCGTATCTTTGCCAACGGATTTATATATCGATTATAGACAGTAAAAGTTCTAACAAAATGAAAGTAAAGGTTTTATCTCAATTTATAATTGCATCTCTCACTGCTGCCAGCACCCTCTCGCTGACATCTTGCTTCAAGGATGAGCCTCTCAATGCCGAATGCGACATCGAACAGGCTTATATCCATCCCGGACCACTGCTGAAACTGTGGTTTGCCAATGCGGCAGATACCCTCGTCAACGTACAGAGCGACCAGGACAAGATAGAGTTCACCATGCGTCCGTTTGCCATCCTCAGCAGGCAGGCACCGGAGTTCCGACTCACCCCAGGCGCCACCATTCAGCCGGAAAGCGGAAGCGTACACGATTTCTCCAAAGGTCCTGTTACATACGTGGTTACATCAGAAGACAAGCAATGGACCCGCACCTATCAGGTGAGCATCAAGAAGGGTCAGACCACCATGAGCAAGGAGTTTGAATTCGATTTCGAAAACGCATACCTCAGCAAGGGATACTACAACTGGCAGGAAAACTGGAATGGTGATCTCCTCGACATCTGGGCAACCGGAAACCCGGGATTCAAGATCAGCAACCCATCAGCAAAACCGGAGGAATATCCTACCGTGATGATAGAAGACGGCTATCAGGGCAAGGGCGTGAAGCTCACCACCCAGCGTACCAGCAAACTTGCCGATATGGTGAGCAAGCCTATCGCTGCCGGCAACCTCTTCATCGGACAGTTTGATGCCACCGATGCCCTGCGCGATGCGATGAAGGCAACCAAGTTCGGTCGCCCATTCAGTTTCAGCGGCAAACCGGAGAAGCTGGAAGGCTGGTACAAATATCAGGCTGGCGAGAAATTCACCGACAAGGATATGAACGAACTGAACCGCCACGACTACGGAACCATCTATGCCGTGCTCTACGAGAACATCGACGAGAATGGAGATGCAGTAGTACTCTATGGCGATAACGTGCAGAGCAGCAAGCAGATAGTAGCTCTCGCACTGGTAGGCGAAACCCACGATGACAACGGAAAAGTTGCTATTGGAAACACACCGGAATGGCATCACTTCAGCGTAGATTTCGATTATCAAACCTACGGCAAGACCATCGACCCCGTGAAGCTGAAGAATGGCGGCTACAGTCTCGCCATCGTCTGCTCATCCAGTTCTGATGGCGCCAACTTCCT
>OIZO01000448.1_pt1 | contig 28616 bp, 25 predicted proteins | sample 1588551 | NCBI WGS metagenome assembly OIZO01 (sample SAMN03283271) | human gut metagenome | biome: human-associated habitat; material: feces | host: Homo sapiens | place: Peru | collected 2012 | reverse complement strand
CTTGTAATTAATGTTCATTCTTCTGGTCTAGGCATACCTTTGATAATTTTATTTCTTTCTAAAATCGCACCTTGGAATAAATACTATCTCACTTTACATGGACTATATGCTATTGAAAGTGAAATGAAAGGTGTTTTTAATTCTAAATATGCAATTATGGAAAAAATTATCATAAGCCACTTTCCAAATATAACTGTTGTAAGTGATATGATGAAAGACAATATTAATGCTATATTCTTACGAAACAAGAATGTATTTGTAGTACCAAATGGATGCGATACTTTTGGCATTAAAAATGTGATTAATGATTATAATGGTAAACTAAAATTTGTTACAATCGGAGGACTTAGAAATAGAAAAGGCATCATTGAAACGTTAACAATTATCAGTGATTTGCAAAATAAGTATGGTTATGATATAGAATTGCAAATATATGGTAGAGAAGAGGGACAATATACAAAAGATTGGCTTAAACACGAAATCATCGAGTATAACCTTTCTCCTTTAAAAGTTAAATATTGCGGACTAATAAGTGATAAGAGAGAATTGTATAATATTTTAGCAAATTGTCATTTTCACATTGCTTTTAGTAAATATGATACTTTTAATGTAGCAATTATAGAGGCTTTATCTATCGGTTGTCCTACAATAGCTTCTAATATGTGTGGCGCTTCGTATTTGATAAAAAATATAACTGATGGATTAGTTGTTGATTTAAAAGAACCTAATTATTCTGAAATTATCAATGAATATATAACTGAATATAAAGCAACTAATAAATATAATAAAATAGATCATTCGAAAGAGTTTTTGTGGCCAAATATCGTTGCTCTTTATTTAAAAGTTTTTTCTCAATAAAATAATTTTGTAAAAATGCTGAAATTGTTAATTTTTTTGATATATTTAATTTTATATTATTAATCTTTTTAGAAGGAGAAACTATGATAGATACGACAAACTTAAAGGAGTTAACTATCGAAGAACATAAGCAAATGGCTTTAAATATTTTGCTTGAGGTAGCTGATTTCTGTGAAAAGAATAACTTTAGGTACTTTCTTGCTTATGGAACTTTAATTGGAGCTATAAGACACAAAGGATTCATTCCGTGGGATGATGATATCGACATACAAATGCCTAGACCCGATTATGAACGATTTGCAAAAGAATTTAACAAAAAATATGCAGATAAAAATTTGCTTGCGATAATGCCACCAGACAAAAATGCAAAACATACCTATATGAAAATTTGCGATATGAATACTGTTAAAATTGAAAATGGTATAAGGTATCATTCAATTGATGAAACGCTTGGGGTTGATATAGATGTTTTCCCGTTAGATGGGCAATATGAAAATGATGATAGATATAAAAAAGCTTTTAATGATAAAAAGAAATTATATGTAAAGTATTTTCAAATAGAATGCAAATTCTTTATGAATGATTTGAGATTTAACCTATCTAGTTTTTTAACTTTAATAAAAAGATTTGGTGGTATTTTACAAGGTAGATTATTAACGAACTTTTCAAGAACATGGAAAAAAGAATATTTATTAAACGAAATGCATAAAAAAGAGGTAGAGATTCCCTATGATTCGGCTGTTATGGTTGGTACGAATTGTTCAAAATATGATACATTCAATGATCGACATTTAAAAACGTATTATGACACATATACTCCTGTAACTTTTGAGGACCATACTTTTAGAGCTCCTGTTGGATATGATGCTATTTTAACAAAACAGTACGGCGATTATATGACACCACCACCTAGAAAAATGCAAGAAACCCATCATGGTAGTAAGGTTTATATGAAATAAGATGAATTTACATCAATTCGTTTTATTTTATATAATTGTTCACAATATTATAAGAAAGGTTGTATATGAACATACAAAGTAAAGATATATTGAAAATATTAAATAATGAAGCGTTTGTTAATCAACGTATTCTAGCTGAGACATCAGGATATTCGTTAGGAACTGTTAATAGTTCTTTAAAAGAACTTGTTAAAGATGGATATTTAAATGATAAGTTTAATCTTACATTAAAGGCTATTGATTTGATAAAAGAGAATTCTCCTAGTCGAGCCATTATATTAGCTGCTGGATTTGGTATGAGAATGGTTCCTATTAATACTGAGATGCCTAAGGGTTTATTAGAAGTTAAGGGAGAGTGTTTAATTGAGCGTATTATTAAACAACTTCATGAAGTAGGTATTAATGAAATCTATGTAGTAGTAGGTTTTATGAAAGAAAGATATGAATACTTAATTGATGAATATGGCGTTGAATTAGTGATTAATAAAGAATATGCTAATAAAAATAATTTATATTCATTGAGTTTAGTAAAAGATAAATTAGATAATTCATATATTGTTCCTTGTGATATATGGTGTAAAGAAACTCCTTTTAGTAATAATGAATTATATTCTTGGTATATGGTAAGTGATTTATTAGATTCTAATAGTAATGTTAGAGTTAATAGAAAAAGAGAATTGGTTCTTGTTAATAGAAAAGAAAAGGGCAATTCAATGATTGGTATCTCTTATTTGGTTAAAGAGGACGCTGTAGTTGTATCTAATAGAATTAATGAGTTATGTAATGATGATGAATATAATGATTCATTCTGGGAAGAAGCTTTATTTAGTGAAGATAAGATGATTGTTACTTCTAAGTTAGTTAATTCAAATGATTATGTAGAAATAAATACATATGAACAATTACGTGATTTAGATGAAGATTCTAATCATTTAAAGTCTGATGCGATAGATGTTATTTGTGAGGCTTTAAATGTTGATTCTTCTAAGATAACAAATATAACTGTATTAAAGAAGGGTATGACTAATAGATCGTTCTTATTCTCTTGTAATGATAAGAAATACATTATGAGAATACCAGGAGAGGGTACTGATCAATTAATTAATCGTCGTCAAGAGGCTATGGTATATAAGGCTATTGATGGTAAGCATATATGTGATGATATAGCTTATATTAATCCTGACAATGGTTATAAGATAACAGAATATTTAGAAGGTGCTAGAGTTTGTGATCCTTTAAATATTGAAGATATCACTAAGTGTATGAAACGATTAAAAGAGTTCCATAATCTTAAATTAAAAGTTGATCATGAGTTTAATATCTTTGGTCAAATGGAATTCTATGAAACACTTTGGGAAGGAAAACCTTCAGTTTATAAAGATTATAAACAAACTAAAGAGAATGTTTTATCTTTAAAGACATATATTAATGAACATATAGGTGAGAAGATACTAACCCATATTGATGCGGTTCCTGATAATTTCTTATTTATTGGAAATGATGAAATAAGATTAATTGATTGGGAATATGCAGGCATGCAAGATCCTCATGTTGATATCGCTATGTTTTGTATATATGCACTATATGATAGGGAACAGGTTGATAAATTAATAGATATATATTTTGATTGTAAATGTGATAAAGAAACAAGAATTAAGATATATGCATATATTGCATCTTGTGGCTTATTATGGAGTAACTGGTGTGAATATAAAAGAAATCTAGGTGTAGATTTTGGTGAGTATTCAATTAAACAATATAGATATGCGAAAGATTACTATCGTATAGTACAAGAAGAAAGAGGTATGTAATGTCTAGAGTTGAAAGAGCGATTATTATGGCTGCAGGACTTGGTAATAGAATGCATCCTGTAACACTAAGCACACCTAAGCCTTTGGTTAAGGTTAATGGGGTTAGGATGATTGATACTGTAATTGATGGATTACACAATAATGGTATTGATGAAATATATATAGTTGTTGGTTATTTAAAAGAGCAATTTGAAGTATTAAAAGAGAAGTATTCTAATATTACTTTAATTGAAAATCCTTACTATGATACTTGTAATAATATAGCTTCTTTATATGTAACTAGAGACTATATTGAAAATGCTATTATTTTAGATGGTGATCAAATCATCTATAATCAATCAATACTTAATCCTGATTTTGAATTATCAGGTTATAACAGTGTTTGGACAGATGAAGAAACAGATGAGTGGCTACAAACTGCCACAGATGGTGTTGTTACATCTTGTAGTAGAACTGGTGGTAAATGTGGTTGGCAGTTATATAGTATTTCTAGATGGACTAAAGAAGATGGTAAAAAGCTTAAACATCATCTTGAAATAGAATTTGAAGAAAAACTTAATAGACAAATATATTGGGATGATGTAGCTATGTTTTGTTACCCAAATGAATATAAATTAGGTGTTTATCCTATGAATAAGGAAGATATTGTTGAAGTAGATAACTTTGATGAATTAGTAGCTTTAGATTCAAGTTACAAGGAGGACAAGTAAATGTCTAATAAAAAAGAACATAATAAGATTGACTGGATGATAACACTTGTTCCTTTGTTTATTGTGCTTGTACTATGTGTTATCTTCTTTATATCACCTGATAAATCAAATGAAATACTAAGTCAAATTAGATTTTTCTTTGGAGATACTTTTGGAACTTATTATTTATTAATTGGTTTAGGTATTTTTATCTTATCTTTATATATAGCTTTTTCTAAATACGGAGATATTGTATTAGGCAAACCAAATGAAAAACCAAAGTATTCATTCTTTGCGTGGGGTTCAATGATGTTTACATGTGGTTTAGCTGCTGATATTTTATTCTATTCATTCTCTGAATGGGTATTATATGCAACTGATCCTCATTTAGCTGAAATGGGTTCAATTCAAGAATGGGCTGGTGTATTTCCTTTATTCCATTGGAGTTTTATTCCTTGGGGCTTTTATCTTGTATTAGCAGTAGCCTTTGGTTTTATGTTACACGTTAGAAAAAGAAGTCGTCAAAAATATTCTGAAGCATGCAGACCTCTACTTGGTAAACATACTGATGGATGGGCAGGCAGAATAATTGATTTATTAGCTGTCTTTGCACTTCTTGCAGGAACAGCTACAACATTTAGTGTAGCTACACCATTAATGGCTACAATTATTGGTGAACTATTTCATGTATCTATTAGTCGTACAACTATTAATATCATTATTTTATTAATCACTTGTGCTATATATACTTATTCATTACTACATGGTTTTAAAGGTATTAGTAAACTTGCTAACGCTTGTATCTATATGTTCTTTGGACTAATTGCCTTTGTATTACTATTTACTGGAGAAACTCGTTATATTATTGAAACAGGCTTATCATCTTTAGGTACAATGATACAAAACTTTATAGGACTATCTACTTTTACAGATCCGCTTAGAACATCTAACTTCCCTCAAAACTGGACTATTTATTATTGGGCGTATTGGATGGTATGGTGTGTTGCGGCTCCATTTTTTATTGGAAGTATTTCAAGAGGAAGAACAGTACGTCAAACAATTATTGGTGGTTATGTATTTGGTGTAGGATCAACACTAATTAGCTTTATTGTATTAGGTAATTATTCTATGGGTATGCAATTAGCTGGTAAGATGGATTTTATTACTCCATACTTAGAAAATGGTGATATGTATGGAATGATTGTTAACATTATTAAAACAATGCCAGGAGCACCAATTATTATGGTTCTAGTATTACTAACTATGGTAGCTTTCTATGCAACATCATTTGACTCTATTGCCTTAACTGCATCTTGTTATAGCTATCATACATTAAAAGATGATGAACAACCTAATAAAGCTATTCAACTTATGTGGTGTATCTTGTTGATACTACTTCCTATTGGCTTATTATTTGTGGAGAGTTCTATGAACAATCTACAATCAGTAAGTATTGTAGCTGCATTCCCTATAGGTATAGTTATTGTGATGATTGCTATTAGCTTTTTAAAGGATGCAAAGGAATATACAAAGTAATAAAAATATAGATTATCTCTTATATCAGATAATAGTTTAATCATTGATGATAGACACTTTGATACAATCTTCACTTATACCATGTGGATCTCATGCAATTATAAATGGGGAAGATGGTGCTTTCCTTTGCTCGGGCGTTACCGTGCAATATGCTATTGAAGCAAGTAAGCTCATATCTAAGAAGATGGGTAAAAAATAAGGGTAGTTGATATGTGCTCCATCAAACTTGTAGATAGGGAAGCTATTATTTCTGCATCAAAGACAGGGCACATCATAGTTGCTCAAGACCATAATGTGTATGGTGAATTAGGCTCAATTGTTGCAACAATTGTTGCAGAGGAAGGATTAACTACTAAGCTGAAAATTCTTGGTATAAACGACATTTTTGTAGCAATAGCTCATACGGGATATTTATATCACCAGTTTGGAGTAGACGGTAAAGGACTAAGAAAAAATATGTTGGAGAAGTTAAATTAATGAGAATTGTGATATCAGGTGCAACCAGCATGATTGGTGGGTACTCACAAATAAATTATTAGAAAATAAACACGAAGTAGTTGCAGTAGTAAGGCCAAATACAAAGAAAACTGAAACATTAATTAATAGTTCATTTCTTTCTATTGTTGAATGTGGTATGAAAGATTATTCTAAACTGGATAGTCTATAATCCAAGGTAAGGTCGATGTGGCCTTTTCTACTGCGTGGAATGGTACACGTGGTGTAGATAGAAATAGCAGAGAACTTCAAAAAGAAAATTATAATAACAGCGTTTCATTTTTAAAGGTAATGATTTCAAAGGGATGTTGTAAATTTCTTACCGCTGGTTCCCAGGCTGAATATGGTCTTTGGACTAGAAAAGAAAAACTTAAAGAAATATCTTCTTTAATCCCTAACACTGAATATGGGAAATACAAATTAAAATTATATGTATACGCAAAAGATTACTGCAAGACAAACGGATGTATATTGATTGAACCTAGATTTTTCAGCTTGTATGGCCCTAAAGATTATGAAGGAACGCTAGTCATTTCAATTATAAAAAAGATGTTCGAGAATAAACCATGTGAGTTAACAGAGCGTATTCAACTTTGGGATTTCCTTTATATAAACTATGCAATTGATGGATTGATAAAACTAATAGAGAATGATGTTTCGGATGGTATATATAACTTTGGTTCTGGTTATTCTGCGCCGCTTAAAGAGTTCATCACAGAAATAAAAAAATTACAAACAGTAATTGCGAATTGAGGTATGGTACTATTCCATACCCATCTACCGGTATTGTTAATGTCAATACCGATGTTAACAAACTGATTAATTGTGGCTGGGAACCGAAAGTGTTATTTGCTGATGGGGTAAAAGCAATCTGTGATTATCTATTATCATCTGTATCAAGTCTAAAACAATAGAGTTGTTAATTTTCGTTACGCTCTCTAACAATTTATTATTGTGAGTGAAGACAAGTAGAATTATTCATAAGAATAAAAATAAATAATTAGAAAATTTCAGACACCATAATTTAGTGCTCAATTACTTCTTGAGGTAAAATCTTTAGTGCTTACATTTAAACAGGTTTTGGTGGTAAAATTAAGTCTGAAGAAATATATGACTTAAGAGCAACTATACCAACAAGTGAAGCTCGTTCAAAAGTATTTAACGGCTTTAAGAAAGCTTGCCGTGCCTTATATAAATTCGATAGTAATACGGAGCGTCGCTTTGCAATCGTACTTGAAAATGATACTGCCGTAGATAAATGGATGATACCATCACAAAACAGTTCAATACTTATTATGGTCAGGGTGGTGTGAGCAAATACGAACCTGACTTCATTGTGGAAACTGATAATGGCGTTTTTATGATTGAGGCTAAGGCAAGCAATAAACTTAAGAGCAAGGATGTTATTGAAAAAGCAAAGGCTGCGAAAGAATATTGCAAAGCAGTTTCGAATGGAATCCTGAAAATGAAGGAAAATCTTGGACATATGTATTGATTTCACACGATGAAGTACGCTTGAATTCTAGCTTTAAATATTTGGTTGAGAATAGTGTTCGATATGAGCAAATAGAAATATAAAACACAGATTATATAAAGAAGCAGATAAACGGAGGGATTATATGATTGTTTCAAAACTGGAATTGTATAATTTTAGACAGTTTAAATCAGAAGGAGATTTACCGGGTTTATCTGTTTCTTTTCATGAAGGTTTAAATGCACTTATTGGAGAAAATGATTCTGGAAAAACAGCAATCATTGATTCCCTTAAACTTGTTCTGCTTACTCAAAGCAACGAATATGTTCGTCCAATGGATGAAGACTTTTATGTTGATGAAAACGGAAAAGCTGTAAATGAATTTAGAATCAAATGCGTAATCGACAGTTTCTCTCAAAATGAAGCTAAAAACTTTATTGAATATCTGTGCTTTGAACACTGTGGAGAAGAAACTAATTACTCTATAAATCTTTTCTATCGTGCATGGAAAGAAAAAAATAGAATTTATTCCGAATTAAGAGTTAGTTCTCTTGAAGACGGTATTGTTTTAGATGGGAAAGCGAGAGAACTACTCAAAGCAGTGTATCTAAAACCGTTAAGAGATGCTGAACGCGAAATGAGTTCAGGCAGGAACTCAAGATTGGCACAAATATTATCCGGACATCCTTTGTTTATAAACAAAGAAGAACATAGACTCAAAGACATTCTTGTAAATGCTAATCATGATATAGAAAAGTATTTTACCGAAGAAGAAGGAAGAATTGTATTAGAGAGTATTAAAAACAGCTTATCTGCTTTCAATGTCCCAGAGATTGCCTCGGAAGCACAGATGAAAGTTGCAGATATTCAATTAAGAAAAATATTGGAGAGTCTATCTTTAGTTGTCTCAGAGATAAATCCGGGATTAGGAGAATTAAATCTGTTATTTATTGCTGCGGAGTTATTGCTGTTAAATTCTGATACATTGGGAGGATTAAGATTGGCTTTAATTGAGGAATTAGAAGCTCATCTACATCCGCAAGCACAGCTTAGACTAATAGATTATTTGCAAAAGGAATATGATAGAACAGGTTCTCAAATTATTATATCCACTCATAGTACAATCCTTGCATCAAAGGTCAATTTAAAAAATGTTATATTACTAAAAAATAAAACAGGATATGATATGTCGTATGAGAAAACCAAATTGGAAAAAGGAGATTATTTGTTCTTACAAAGATTTTTAGATGCTACTAAAGCCAACTTATTCTTCGCAAGAGGAATTTTAATGGTTGAAGGAGATGCGGAAAATCTTTTACTTCCTGTTTTAGCAGATGTTATAGATTGTCCACTTGAAAGACATGGTGTTTCTATAGTAAATGTAGGAAGTACGGCTTTTTTAAGATTTTCTAGAATTTTTTTGAGAAGTAACGGTGAAAGTATAGATGTTCCTATATCCGTTATTACTGATTGTGACATTAAACCTGAATTAAAAGATGAAGGTGGAGAAAAGCTTTTCGATGAAAGAATAGAAGAATCCAAAGAAGCAGTAACTAAAAAAGAAAAAAAGTATACAATGGATTCAGTAAAAGGTTTTATTACACCTAGATGGACATTAGAATATTGTTTGGCATTAAGCTGCCTTCAAGATGTATTTCATAAAGCAATTCGCTATGGTAAAAAAATTAAAAAAAGTGATAAATATACCCTTACTAAGGAAAAGCTTGCGGAAATAAAAAAAGAAATTGAGGATGATCAAAAGCAATGGAATGGGTTATCTTTGTCAGAAAAAGCATATAGAATGTATAATTTAATGTTAGATGATTCGGGAAAAAGCGGATTAAAGGCAATCGTTGCTCAATGTCTTGCTGCATTGATAAAGATGAGTATTTCCATTCTTTCAGAAGGTATTACAGAATTAGATATGTTTGATTTAGATTTGTACCAATATAAAATTGATAGCATTAAGAAACAAAAGTTAAAGGAAGAAATCATAAATGATCCTTATCTTAAATACTTGGTTGATGCTATAAAATATTCAGTTAATAACGGTGATTAAGGAAAGGAATGAGGATTGAATGGGTGATGTGTATATCTCAGATGATGAAATAAAAGATATAGAAAAAGTTTTATTACCTGAATCATGTTTTTTTCCTGAAGATGCAATAAATGTTATTCGTTGTTGGAAATCATCTGAAATTGTAGCTTGTCCAGGAAGTGGTAAAACAACGGTTCTTTTGGCAAAACTTAAGATATTAGCAGAAAGAATGCCTTTTCCGAACGGAACAGGAGTATGTGTTTTATCACATACAAATGTTGCAGTTAATGAAATAAAAACCAAATTACATAGATATGCTGATAAATTAATGAGCTATCCGAATTATGTAGGTACGATACAATCTTTCATTGATCAATATGTTACCAAGCCTTATTTGAAGAATGCAGCTAAAACTTCAATACAAGTAGTTGATGATGTTACTTATGCGAATCATTTCTATAATTTGATTTCGAGTGATAAAAGTAGAACATCACCGTATCAAAGTTTACGTTACTTTATATTGAATCAAGTTAAAAATGGTTCAGGCAAATTTAGTTGTGAACTAGACTATATTCAGAATTTATATATAAATAATAAAGATTTATTTGTTAAGGGGCAGAATCATGCTGTTGCTGGTAAAAATTCTGCTTCTGCAAAGCAATATATGCTAGCAAAAGAAATATTACTAAAGACAGAAGGCATTATTACTTATGATGACGCATATAAATATGCAGAGGAAGCAATTTTTAATTTGTCATCAGGATATACAAATTTATTTTCTCAGAGATTTCAATATGTATTCGTTGACGAATATCAAGATTGCAACTCACTGCAACGACAAGTTTTGGATAAACTATTTGACAAGAATAAAACTTGTGTATTTTATATTGGAGATCCAGATCAGGCTATATATAACTCGGAAAACAGTCAACAATTGGGATGGACTCCAAATGAAGATTCTATTGAAATGGTTTGTTCTAATAGATATGGACAAGAAATTGCGGATTTTTTGGTGAATCTAAGAACTGACAATCGAGAAATAAAAGCATCAAAAGGCTACTTAAAGTATGTTCCAACACTAATTGTTTTTGATAATAACTCAAGAAAGAAAGTGGTTGAAGCATTTGTTAATATGCTGGATCAATACGATTTATATGATTCGAATGGTGTTTATAAAGTTATTGGTCTTGTGAAACGTGAGGAATTAAAAGGTTTAAAAATTGGAGATTATTGGGATGGATTTAATCCGAAACAGAATTTAAGAAATCTGAATAGGTATTGGAATCATATTAATGAGATTGCAGATGAATTAGAAAAGGGGAAACTATATTCAGTTGAAAAAGTAGTTCGCAAAATCTTATGTAAATTATTTGATTTCATGGGAATAAGTAACCCTGAATCAGGTTCTAAATATACGGTAATCTCAGTAAAAAGGATTCTTTTTGATAAATATTTTGACATATATACAAATTGCTTAATAAAATTATCTACGTTACAGGATAGTAATATTGATGAGATAAATGATATGATAGTTGGCTTAGCAAATAATATTGTAGGCAAAGAATGCGATGAATCGGATGTGTTTTCAAAAATTCCTTCTTATTATTTAGATAAAGCTATTCTAAAGACTGAGTATAAGTCACATGATAATATTATTTTTGACGAAAAATACAAGAGAAAAATTGTGTTTGATACAGTTCATGGAGTTAAGGGCGAAACTCACGATGCTACATTATATGTAGAAACTGAGAAAAGTAATTCGTCAGATATAAAACGTATATTGCCGTATTTAGGAGTTGGAAAATTGGGAAAAGGTGCAGATGTAGAACGCAGTCGTAAATGTGTTTACGTCGGAATGAGTCGCCCGAATAAACTACTGTGTTTGGCTATACAAGAATCCACATACATAAAATCTAATAATGCCTTCTCAAATTGGAATATAGTTGATTGCAGACTATAATTTGGGATTATAAATAAGAGTAGTGTCGAAAAGTAGACTATACTAATTGTCTAGTATTGGATATATTCGGTATTTTTTATTGTTTATATAGAAAAGTATCATTTATAGCATACTTAAAACAGTTCTATCTAAAGAGTTCTTTAAAAATATAAATAGTTAGATGAGATTATGAGTTAACTTTTTCTAATTTATTCCATACGTTAAGATGTATGTTTATACAAGCTATAAAAGAAAAGAAAGCATTTGTATTTGTCAACTAAAGATAATGTATCGTATCTTAAGATTATCAATGATAATAATAATAAGAGTATTAGGTTATCTTATAAGGATGTTACTTTAGAATTTAATAATGATCAATTAGAAATGGTATTGGGTATTATAAGAAGATGGTAGAGTTTCCTGATAAGAAAACTTTAATTATTGAAAATTAGCTTCAAATCTCGGGCGACATACGTTTGAGATATTAATATTGTGATAATAACATAAAGGTAATAAATGAAGGCGAAGAGGGATTATGAAAGAGAGTGAAATAAAAAGACTATACATTATTGGGAATGGTTTTGATTGTTATGGACATTGTTTGCCTACAAAATATTCTGATTTTTCTAGGTACTTAAAAAATAAATATCCGAATTATGTGAAGAATTTTCAAGGAACTTTGGAATCTATAATGATGCCAGATGGGGACGAACAATATAATATGGATGAGGCTGTTGGAGCTATTATATTTTTACTGGATAATTGTGCCGGAGATGAGTGGAATTTATTAGAAACCTGCTTGAGCGATGATTATATTAGAACGATTATCGATAAACATAGTTTTTGGTTTAATAATTTGGATACTGAGGATAGTAATGATGATGATACATTTCATAATTTGCATGACAATGAAGACATGGCAACGAATCTTTCGGGAGGATATTTGATTCTAAAAAAGTTGTTTATTGAGTGGGTACAAGAGGCACTTGGAAACCTAAATTACGAAGAAGTCTTAAAAATACTTACGCCATCATTTGAAAACAGTTTGTTTTTGAGTTTTAATTACACAGATACGTTGGAAGCTGTATATGATATTGATTCGAATCGTATTTGTCATATTCATGGAAGCTGTCATAGTGAAGAAAACGATATATTCTTTGGCCACGGTGGAATTGAACCTGTTGAAGCGGATACAACATATTGGGGGATTCAAGATGCGTTTGAACATTTGTGGAACTATTTAAAAAAGGATACGAATAAAGCGATATCGAGGCATATGGTTTTCTTCCATAAGCTATCTGATGTGAAAGAGATATATTCATATGGATTCTCTTTTTCTGATGTTGATATGGTTTACATAGAAATGATTAGCATGATGGTTAATCCATCGAAAGTAAAATGGTTTTTTAATAAATATGACTGGGATAATAATTATGAGTATGTTGCTAAAATACAGAAGTTTGGATATTCTGTTTGTAAAACTGAAATATGGTAATAGACGAAGTTGGAGAAGTGCACATTTCTGAAGATGTCAGTGCCACATTTTTTAGAGTCTATACTATTGCCAGTACAAAATGAACAGAATCTACTTCCAAGGCAAGACGAGTGGATTCGGCAATACATTCAAATGTTTTCCGATGATGAAATAAAAATGTACTGCCTATTTTCAGTTATATCAAAATTAGAAATCGAAAGAAAAAAGAATATGTTTTGCTGTTCCTTGAAAACAATTCGTTGTTTGAAGACTTTGAAAAGATACCATTAACACCTATTTCTTATAGTTGTTTTGGTAGTGCGGTACCTATGTATTCTGATTGGATTGAATTTTTTAAATCATTGCTTCCTAACTTAACAGATTTAAAGTGGTTAAAACACAAAAATTATATTGAAAAAGAAATAGCTTATTTGGAAAAACTAATTGAATCGGAACAGATAGATGAGATTTTAAGAGGATGATTTATTAATGCAGAAAGGAAATGAAATCAAATGGTAGAGAAAAACAAATATAATATAAACATTACAGGTGGTGAAATCGTTATATATCAAACGGAAGATGGACAGACAAAAATAGATGTTAAATTTGAAGATGAGACCGTTTGGCTCACGCAAGCACAATTATGTGAGCTTTATCAAACCAGTAAATCTAACATTAGCGAGCATATTAAACATATTTTTGAAGAGGGAGAGTTAGATGAGAATTCAGTTGTTCGGAATTTCCGAACAACTGCGGCAGATGGAAAAAATTATAATACAATACACTATAATCTTGATATGATTATTTCCCTTGGATATCGAGTAAAATCTAAAATTGCCACAAATTTTCGTCGATGGGCTACTGAACGTCTGAAGGAATACATGATAAAAGGCTTTACAATGGATGATGAAAGGATGAAAAAACTGGGCGGTGGAAACTATTGGAAAGAATTGCTAGACCGTATACGAGATATACGTTCGTCCGAAAAGGTTATGTATCGTCAAGTGCTTGATTTGTATGCGACAAGTGTTGATTATAATCCTAAAAGCAGTGAATCCATTGCATTTTTTAAAATGGTGCAAAACAAGTTACACTATGCAGCACATGGGCATACGGCAGCAGAGGTAATATACGAGCGTGCAGATGCCAATCAGCCTTTTATGGGATTAAAAAGTTTTTCCGGTGATTTTCCTGTATTAAAAGATATTGGTATTGCAAAGAATTATCTTAATGACGAAGAATTAAAAATTTTAAACAATATAGTGTCAGGTTACTTTGATTTTGCGGAAATTCAGGCTATGCGTCATAAGCCTATGTATATGGCAGATTACGTGGAGCATCTTGATAACGTTTTAAAAACCACAGGTGAAAAGGTGTTACAGGGAGCTGGAACCATTAGTCATGCACAGGCAATTGAGAAAGCAACAAAAGAATATAAAAAATATCAGGTACAGAACTTGTCGCCAGTTGAAGAGGAGTATTTGCAAACTATTAAAAGTATTCACAACACAATGAAGAAAAAGAGTAATAACTGATAGAGAAAATATGCTTTTACATAAATGGAAAAGACAAAGACAAACTTGGAGATGACGCTATACATATAAGTTTGGATAATGATACGCATGTGAAAAGTGTTGAATTATTTACTCATAAAAAGCGATACAAATTAGGTGGCTGAAAAATTCGTTAGAGATTATAAAAAGCCAATATATTGGTTACCCTTAAGTTTCTTTGATAAAATATATGTGTGCGTTTAATTATAAACAAACTAATTAACGATAAAGGGGAATGATATGGCCAAGAAAAAAAGTGGAATAGCTTCTAAGGCAGCTCAAAGGGTTGCTGATAAGAAAGCTCAAGAAAAAGCACTATTAGATGCTAAGGTAGTTAAACCTGTTGTTGAAGAAACTAAGGTTGAAATCGTTGAAGAAAAGAAATCTCCTGTAAAAGAAGAAACTGAAGTAGTAAAGACTACTGTTAAAAAAGAAACTAAGCCTAAAAAAAGAACTAAGATCGAGGGTGAAGTAGCTAAGGTTGAAGAGCCAAAGGCTGCAAAGAGCACAAAGGCTACAAGAGCTAAGAAAGAACCTGCTGCTCCTAAGAAGTCTAAGATTAAGAAGACTGAGAAGAAAACTGAAGATACTGTCAATGTTGTTGATGTTGATGTAGTTGAATTGTTAAAGAAGGAAGTTCTTGAATTAAATGGTGCTGTTGAACCAGTTAAGGAAGAGAAAGAAACTAAGGCTGAGAAACCTAAGAAGACTACTTCTACTAAGAAGCCTAAGACTAAGAAGACTGAGGCTAAGAAAGAAACTAAAGTTGAAATTAAGGCAGAGCCTGTTGTTGAAGTAAAGGAGCTCGAATCTGGGCTCGAATCTGCTGGGCACGAATCTGTTGAGGATAAGGTACAAAAAATGATGAATAATTATTATCAATCTGATTTCTTTAAGAAGAGACGTTCAATTGCGTTTATTGGGTCTGAATGCTATCCATTTGTTAAGACAGGTGGTTTAGGTGATGTAATGCATGCATTAGCTAAGGAATTGAGTAAGAAGAACTGTGATGTTAAGGTTATTCTTCCTCGTTATGCTTGTATTGATCAAAAATGGCAAGAGAAGATGGTATATAAGGGTTCGTTCTACATGGATTTAACAAGTGATGGTGGCCAATATTATGTTGGTATCATGGAATATGTTAATGATGGTGTAGTATATGATTTCATTGATAATCAAGAATTCTTTACAAGTGGTAATCCATATACTTCAATTATTGGTGATATTCCTAAGTATTGTTATTTCGCTAAGGCTGCATTAGCTGCTCTTAACTATATGAACTGGATTCCAAATGTAATTCATTGTCATGATTGGCAAGCAGGACTTGTCCCAGTATTCTTAAGAGATACATTCAAAGATTCTCCAGTAAGTAGTGCTAAGGTAGTATTTACAATTCATAACTTAAGATTCCAAGGTATCTTCAATATTGATACATTTAGATACTGGACTAATTTATCTTATGAAGTATTAAGTAATGACGCTATTAGAAGCGGTAGAGATGACGTTAATATGCTTAAGGCTGGTATCTCTTATTCTGATGCAGTTACAACAGTATCAGAGACTTATGCAGGTGAGATTCAAACAGCACAATATGGTGAACAATTAGATGGCCACTTACGTTATTATTCTTATAAGTTAAGAGGTATTGTGAATGGTATCGATTGTGATATTTGGAATCCTACAACTGATAAGTTGTTACCATATAACTATGATGTTAGTAATGCGATTGAACAAAAGAGATTAAATAAGTTAGCTTTACAAGAAGAATTAGGCCTTGTGAAAGATGAAAATAAGATGGTTATTGGATTAATCTCAAGATTAACTGATCAAAAGGGTCTAGATTTAATCAATATGATCGTAGGTGACTTAATCGATGGCAATACCGAAGTAGTGGTACTTGGTACTGGTGATCCTTATTATGAAGGTTCATTTAGATATTATGAAGAAATCTATAAAGGCTACTTCTGTGCAAATATTATGTATGATGAGGGTAGAGCTCATAAGATTTATGCAGGATGTGATTGTTTACTTGTTCCTTCAGCATTTGAACCATGTGGTCTAACTCAATTAATTGGTATGCATTATGGTGCTATTCCAATCGTTAGAGAAACAGGTGGCTTGAAGGATACGGTAGAACCATATAATGAGTTTGAAAATAGAGGCAATGGTTTCACATTCGACCGCTATGATGCAGGGTTATTACTAGACGCAATTAATCGTGCTAAGACATGTTATTTCACTCAAAGAGGCAACTTTAATGAGATGGTTGTAAGAGATATGAATAAGGATGTATCTTGGTCAACTTCTGCTGATAAGTATAAGGCTTTATACTTGGAATTGACTAATTGGGACTAAAATGTAAAGGCTTTCATAAGAAAGTTGCTTAATTAGGTTAAAATACACAAAAATTAACTTTAAAAAATCCCCTAAAAGAACTAATATTAACAGTGATTGTAAAGGGGATTTTTATTATGAATATTATGTTGTCTCTATCAATTGCGATACTAGCTGGACTATTAATGACAAGAGTCTTAAAAGTATTTAGACTTCCAGCTGTTACAGCATACTTGATTGCTGGTATATTAGTAGGACCATATGTGCTTGGTCAATTAAATGTTGAAGGTGTGGGTTTTTTAACACTAGAGGAAGTAGAAAAGTTATCTATCGTGTCTGATGTAGCCCTTGGCTTTATTGCCTTTTCTATTGGCAATGAATTTAGAGTAAAGGACTTAAAACAAATTGGTAAGAAAGCTGTTATAGTAGGCTTTTGCGAAGCTTTAGGTGCAACTTTCTTGGTTAGTGTTTGTCTAGTTGTTGTTTCTTTATTACATCCAGAAACATTGACTATGGCTCAAGCTTTAACATTAGGTGCTATTTCAACCGCAACTGCTCCTGCAGCTACTTTAATGGTTGTTAAACAATATAAGGCTAAGGGTAAGTTGGTTGATATGTTACTACCTATTGTTGCCCTAGATGATGCAATTGCGCTTACTGTGTTTGCGGTATTGTTTGGTATTGCCAAAGCACTAGTTTTAAATCACTTTGACTTAGTTTCTATTATTATTAATCCATTATTAGAAATTGTCTTCTCATTAATTCTAGGCGCTATGATTGGTGCTCTATTAAATTGGTTAGAGAAACTATACAATTCTAATCATAATAGATTAAATATTACAGTTGCTTGTGTGTTCTTTGCGGTTGCCTTATCACAACTTCATATTAATTTATTTGGAGATGAAATTGGTTTCTCATCACTTCTTGTATGTATGATGGCAGGTACTGTATTTTGTAACCTTTGTCCATTATCTGAAGATATCATGGAAAAGATCGATAGATGGACTAATCCATTATTCGCCTTATTCTTTGTTATCTCTGGTGCTGAACTAGAACTAGGTGTCTTAACATCAATTAGTGCTGTACTAGTTGGCATTGTCTATATTGCAGCGAGATGTCTTGGTAAGTATATGGGTGCTTATTTTGGTTCTAGAGCTACACGTTGTGACGCTGAAGTTTATAATAACTTGGGCATTTGCCTATTCCCTCAAGCTGGTGTAGCGTTAGGCATGTGTGTACAGGCTAATGCCTTAGGTGATCAAGGTGTTTTAATTAGAAACATCACTTTATTAGCAATCTTAATTTATGAACTTGTAGGACCATTATTAACTAAGCGCGCTCTAGAAAGAGCTGGTGATATTACTGAAATGCCAGATGAGGTTAAGAACCGTCGTAGTCATAAGCTATCATTATTAAATTTTGTTCCTTTTATGAGTACTAAGCATTAAGCTTGGTACTTTTTATATTTCAAAGTAGAGAGAATTGTTTACAAGTTTTATGGTATTATTTGAATACGATAATTGTGCAATAAATGGGGATTTACAGAATCGACATGTTAGTCAAGAAAACGATATGACAATTGATTTTCTTAAGTTAAATTGTGTAATATGAAGAGCCCATACAAGGAGTATATGAGGGAGGTTAGCTGTGGCAGATAGTATTAAATTTGAAATGTTAGCAGACAGCATAAAAAATATTAATTTAAAAGCTGGAAATGCTGCTAGAAGTGCGGTAAATCAATTGATGACGCTTAGAAACTGGGCTATAGGATACTATATTGTAGAATATGAACAAAGGGGAAGCGATAGAGCTGAGTATGGCACACGCTTATTAAAAACACTTGAGGAACAGATTGATGAAAAAGGATTGAATTCCACTCTGTTTAAATGGTGTCGTCAGTTCTATATATTATATCCTCAAATTGGTGCGACAGTGTCGCACCAATTCAGTTTGCCAGATTTTGAAAAAAGTGCGACAGTGTCGCACCAATTCATAACTAAACCAGATCTATTAGTAAATAATCTCTCATTTTCACATATTCGAGAAATAATGGTAATTGATGATGCATTTGAAAGATTTTTTTATGAAACAGAATGCATTAAATGTAATTGGAGTGTAAGAGAATTAAGAAGGCAAATAAAGACAAATTTATATGTAAGGGCTGGAATAAGCAAAAAACCTGAACTACTTATACAGCCATCAGAAGACAATTGTAATATAACAGAGATTACAATTAAAGATCCTTTTACATTTGAGTTTTTAGGGCTTGACGCAAAGGAAGCTGTTTCGGAATCTGATTTGGAGCAAGCTCTTATGGATCATTTGCAAGAATTTATGCTTGAATTAGGAGAAGGATTTTGTTTTGAAGCAAGGCAAAAGCGAATTGTAATTGACGATAAGTATTATTTTATCGATTTGGTATTCTATAATAGATTGCTACATTGCAATGTAATTATTGAGTTGAAAAACGATGAATTTAAGCATGAAGATTTAGGACAATTAAATGCTTATGTAGGATATTATAAGAAAAATGAGATAGCAAAAGGAGATAATCCTCCTGTAGGTATTTTGTTGTGTACGGATAAAGGTTCAGAGATGGTAGAATATGCACTATCAGGAATGGATAATCAATTGTTTGTGTCAACGTATATGTTACATTTGCCTGACAAAAAGAAATTACAAGAATTTATTTTAAAAGAAATGGAAGATATGGGAATTTGAATAGGTTAGTAATTATGGATGTATGCAGTTTTATTAAGACTTGTTTGACTTAAGATTAGAACACAATCAGAAGTCTTATCCCCAAGATAGAAACGTATATATCCATGTGGTATCATTCATAAGAAAAGTAAATGATAAAATTACGCCAATGGATGAATGCTGAAGTGATGATGGAAATCATCTACAATAGAGAATAGATAAGCGCATAGCCACATAAATTATATAAATTCCAATTTATCGAGCTGAAAGAATAAACCAAATATCGAAAATTTGACCGTTGAATGGTCACAATGTGTGAAAAGTCCGCGGTCTTTTTTATATAATAGGGGCATGAAAACAATAAATGATAATAATGAACCAGTATCTAAAGATTGGGATAATCTAATTAAAAGCTTAGATATGTTTTCTGATGATTTTATGGATGAAGAAAGAGAACAAGCTGAACAAGAGAAAAGGGAAGACTTATAATAAACTTTGTTAATTTTAGGACAAATAGATAAAAGTAACCATATATAAAGTGTTTAAATTATGTTAGAATTTCCATAATAGAAAAATTGGGAGGTTTATAATGACTAATTTTAAGAAGATTGTTGTTGCTGGTGGTGGTGTACTTGGAAGTCAGATTGCATATCAGGCAGCATATTGTGGTTTTGATGTAACTATCTGGTTAAGAAGTGAGGGTAGTATTGGTAGATGTCAACCTAAGCTTGATAATTTAAAGAAGACTTATATTGATGCTCTAAATTTAATGGCTGATCCTGTTAAAGGTGAAGCTAATTGGTGCCCAGGTTTAGCTGAAATGGGTAAGTTTGACTTAGATGAGTGTTTAAAGAAGGTTGAGAATATCAATGTTAAGTTAGAACTAGATATGGCTAAGGCTGTTAAGGATGCTGATTTGGTTATTGAATCAATGGCTGAGAATGCTGATGATAAGATTAAGTTCTACACTACATTAGCACCTTTACTTGATGAGAAGACAGTAGTGGTTACTAACTCTTCTACTTTACTTCCAAGTGCTTTTGCCAAGTATACAGGTAGACCTGATAAGTACTTATCTATGCATTTTGCGAATTCTATTTGGAAGAATAATGTTGCTGAAATCATGGTTCAAGATAAGACTGATAAGAAGTATTTTGATATGATTTGTGAGTTCGCAAATGAAATTAGAATGTCGGCTCTTCCTGTATTAAAGGAAAAGAGTGGTTACTTATTAAATAGTATGTTAGTTCCATTCTTATTGTCAGGACTAGATTTATATGCCAATGGTATTTCTGATCCCGAAAGTATTGATTTAGCTTGGACTAAGGGTACTGGTGCTCCAAAAGGTCCATTTAAGATATTTGATACAGTTGGTTTAACTACTGCGCTAAATATTGTAGATCAATACCAAAAGGTTCCTGGTTTATTTAAGCCTATGTTGTCTAAGATGATGATGCCTTATAACTTTAAGGGCATGAAGGCTATCTTAGAGAAGTATATTGCTGAGGGTAAACTTGGTATGAGCTCAGGCGAAGGTTTCTATAAATATAAATAATTTATAAAATCAACCTCTTTTGTGTATATAATCAAAATACGAAAAGAGGTTTTTTAAATGCTTATTCTATTATTACCAATTAGTGCTTTAATTTGTTTGGTATATGGTCTATATTCTTTGTCTAAGACAAAAACAAACATCTTGCCATTTGTCATGATGATCATGACGGGCTTTGTCTTCTCTTGTGTAGAATCATTTATTATTTATAATGTCCATGGTTTAGACAATGCTTATATGTTATCTAAATTAGTGTTCATTATCATTATTATCTTCTTGAATTGTTTAAATATCTTAGTTAAATCGGAAAGTGTTAAAAAAGCTATTATCGATAATAAGATAGAAAATATCTTTAAGTATAATATCGTAGCTGATAGTTTACTTATCGTTTCGGTATTGCTTACAATCTTTATGTTTAAGTAGTCGTTTGACTACTTTTTTAATGGTGCTAATGGTGTGCCAAATGTTTAGCAGTCTTATTGACTGAGTGCTATTTTTTGTTTAATATAAATTATGTAAAAAGGAGGTAGAATTTATGATTCAACCATTATATAACAACGTATTATTAAAGAAAGTTGAGGCTTCTAGAGAGACTAAAAGCGGTATTATTATTTCTCAAAAGGAAGAGAGTGAAGAGTATGCTCAAGTTGTAGCTCTTAGTGGTGCTAAGGAAGTTAAGGTCAACGATCATGTATATGAGATGCCATTGAATGTTGGCGATAAGGTAATGTATAAGAAGTACTCTGGTACTGATGTTAAGGATGGAAATGAAGATTATATCTTGATTAAGGCTGAGGATATCTTGGCTATTGTTAAGTAGGAGGTTGTTTTATGGCAAAAGAAATTAGATATGGAAAAGAAGCTAGAGATAGCGTTTTAAAAGGTGTTGATACTTTAGCTAATGCGGTTAAAGTAACATTAGGTCCTAAAGGTAGAAATGTAGTATTAGATAAGGGTTATGGTGCCCCAGTTATTGTTAATGATGGCGTTTCTATCGCAAAAGAGATTGAACTTGAAGATACTTTTGAGAACATGGGCGCTAAGTTAATCTATGAGGTAGCTAATAACACTAATGATACTGCAGGTGATGGTACAACAACTGCCACTGTATTGGCGCAATCAATTGTTCATAAGGGCTTAGAACAAGTTGAAAGAGGAGCTAATCCAGTATTCTTAAAAGATGGTATTGATATGGCTTCTAAGAAGGTAGCTGAAGTATTGTTGTCTAAGGCTAAAAAGATTAATTCAGCAAGTGATATTGCGAGTGTTGCCTCTATTTCATCTGGTTCAAAGGAAATTGGTCAAATTATTTCTGATGCGATGGAAAAAGTTGGAAAAAATGGTGTTATCAATGTAGATGAGTCTAAGGGTTTTGATACATCACTTGAAGTAACTGAAGGTTTAAAGTATGACAAGGGTTATATTTCTCCTTATATGGTAAGTGATAGAGAAAAGATGTCTATTGAAATGGATAATCCTTTAATTCTAGTTACTGATCAAAAGATTTCTACTATTCAAGATGTATTAGGTATTCTTGAACAAATTGTTCAACAAAACAAGGCCTTATTGATCATCGCTGATGATATTGAAAATGAAGTTATTTCTACTTTGATTGTTAATAAGTTAAGAGGCACTTTCAATGTAGTGGCTACTAAGGCTCCAGGCTTTGGTGACAATCAAAAGGATCAATTAAGTGATATCGCTACTTTAACAGGTGCTACTGTTATTTCCAAGGACTTAGGTATGCAACTTAAGGATATGACTATGAATGACTTGGGCACTTGTAAGAAAGTTATTGTCGAAAAGGATGCGACTACTTTGATTGAGGGTGCTGGTTCTAAGGAAGCCTTTAAGGAAAGAATTAGTGAATTAGAGTCAATGTTAGAGAAGACTACTAGTGATTATGATAAGAAGAAGCTTCATGAAAGAATTGCTAAGTTAAGTAACGGCGTAGCCGTAATTAAGGTTGGTGCTACTACTGAAGCTGAAATGAAGGATAAGAAGTTAAGACTTGAGGATGCTTTAAACGCAACAAGAGCTGCTATTGAAGAAGGCATTATCATTGGTGGTGGTGCATGTTTGGCGAATGTTTCAAATGAAGTTAGAGATGAATTAAGAAGTGATGTTGTTGATGTTCAAAAGGGTATCAATATTGTTCTTGATTCTTTAACTGCTCCTTTGTATCAAATTGCTGAGAATGCTGGATATGATGGTGATGAGATTGTTAAGAAGCAATTAGTTGAAAATGATAATGTAGGCTTTGATGCAAAGAATGGCAAATGGGTTGATATGTTTGAAGAGGGTATTGTTGATCCATGTAAGGTTACAAGAAGTGCGTTGTTGAATGCTGCTAGTGTATCTGGCTTACTAATTACTACCGAGGCTGCTGTGGGTACTATTAAGGAAAAGGAACCTGCTATGCCTGCTGGTGGTGGCATGGGAATGTATTAATGTAACTAATTACAAAACGTGAAAAACTTTCACATAGTTTACACAAAGTATTGGTATATTAATGTTGTTAAAAGTTTTTCATTTATCCTATATTTATTAAAAAACGAGTGTAATGCTCGTTTTTTAATGTTTTTTATTATTTTTAATATATAATATTAAGATGTATCCCTCGTTAGTTAAATGGATATAACGGGCCCCTCCTAAGGGTCTGTCGTAAGTTCGATTCTTACACGGGGGGCCATATATAAGATTAAGGTCCACTAGTTGGATCTTTTTTTGTATTTTCACCCCATACTACATTTTTGTAGTAGTTAGAGGTGAAAATTTGATATCGATTGTTATAGAACATAAAAATGAGAGATTGTTTAAATTAAACAATATTAATAGTTATTTAGAGAAAAAAGCGTTAAATATAGATAATAATTGATATCATCGAATCATTTGGGAATATAATATAAGTGAAATAGGAAGAAATGGAGATATAAGTATGTTATTACGTTTGTCAGTAGAAAATTATAAATCGTTTGATCAAAAAGAAGAATTGTCTTTGATTTCTTCTAGTAAGATACAAACAAATAAGAATCATAGGGTTAAACTTAAACAAACAAATGTTTTAAAGAATGCGGTTGTATATGGTGCTAACGCATCTGGCAAATCTAATCTTGTTAAAGCAATCGCATTTATAAAAAGCGTTTTAATTGAAGGATTGCCTGTTAATTCTTGCGACGATTTTTGTCGAAATAGTTTAGATAATAAAAATAGAGAAAGCGTATTTGAACTTCAATTTACTGTTGGCGATAAGTTTTATGCGTATGGTTTTTCTGTGGTCCTAAGTCAAAGAATAATTGTTGAGGAATGGCTGTATGAGCTTATGCAAGATGGTTCAGCACATAATTTGTTTATCAGAGAAAAGGATAAAGCGCCTGTTTTAAGCGAAACATTAAGATTAAATGCAACAGAGAAAAATAGATTTTTAGTATACGCTAATGATTTTGCGGGTCATGATACGATGCTATTTCTTTCAGAAATGAATAGGGGCAAAAAATATGAAGATGATTCCAAACTTTTGTTTTTTAAAGAAACATTTGATTGGATAATTAATCATATAATTGTTATTAATCCTAATATTGGTATATCAAGTTCTGATGCTTATTATAGTGAAGAATCTTTGGGAAATATTAATTCATTAATAAGAACCTTTGATACTGGAGTAAGTGAAATTAAGACAAAACAAATCAGTATTGAGGAGATGAGTAAGATGCTTCCTAAAGAGGTTTTGACTGAAATATTTAGTACGCTTAAAAAACAGATGCAAACAACTAATCTTCCTGAATTAAAGTTAACTTGGAGAATAGAGGATGGCTTCTTTAATATTCGCATTAAAAATGATGGTGATATAGAAATAACAACACTTGTTTTAAAACACGGTAAATCTATATTTGATTTTAGTTTTGATGAAGAATCAGATGGTACAAAAAGATTGTTTGATTTGGTGGATATGTTGTTAGTTAAAAATGAAGACATGCTTTTTGTGGTAGATGAGTTAGAAAGAAGTCTTCATCCTAAACTAACTCAACATTTCTTAAAGCTATTTATGGAAGTGCATAGTGATGATAGAGTTCAACTTATCTTTACAACTCATGAAGACACAATTATGGATCAAGAATTGTTCCGTAGAGATGAAATTTGGTTTGTGGAACGTGATAGTTTTAATTCTAGTAAAATATACTCTTTAGATAGATTTAAGGAAAGATATGATAAGAAATTAAGTAAAGCTTATTTAGAAGGCAGGTACGGCGCTATACCAGTGTTTAAACAATTTAATTTTTTAGACAAGGAGGACCGCTGATGCCAGTTCATGTATATACAAATTGGAACAAAAGGCAGTCTGATTTGAAAGAACAGATTGAACCATTTAGAAAATATTTCTTTATTTGTGAAGGTGCCAATACTGAAAGTTTCTACTTTAAAAAACTTATTGATTTAAGAAAAGAATTAGGAATACATCCTCTTATAGATGTTTGTTTTTTGGAAAAAACAGAGGAAGACAAGAACATATCTTTTCCTAGTAATTTAGTGAAATTTGCGTTTGAACAAAAGTCTATATGCACAAATGAATTTGATATTAATAGAGATAAGATGGTTGTTGTGTTTGATGCGGATATCTTTGAGAAAAAAGTTAAAGGTTACGATAAATTGATTGAATTGATTGAGAAATCAGATATAGCTGCTGTTACTAATCCTAATTTTGAGTTGTTTTTGCTTCTTCATTTAAAAAACAGTTATGAGAATTATATAAGAGGTAATGAGAAAGAGTTCTTAACAAAGGATATTAAGAATAAATATAGTTATTCTTATAATTTGTTACACGATATTACTGGAATTAATTCTAAAAAGAATCCTAATATCGGTAATCTTGCCCAAGATGTTTTGTGCGCCATTTCTGAAGAAAAAAAGATAAACCAGGATATTCACAATTGTAAGGGTATCATTACTAGCAACATTGGGCAAATAATAGAAACAATAATTAACGAAAGACCTGAATTGTAATTATTGCATTGACGTGTATATAGCGGTTTTATAATCTAAACTGTTCTAAATAGAACAAAGGAACTTAAAAGTGCATTCCTGGGATCAACATAAAGCTATTACACATTACTATGAGTTCTTGATGGTGAGAAGTATCAATTAAGACAGATGGGATTTGATATTTTGATGTTTTTATATCATAATCCAGATCTTAATACTGCTGCAGATATTACTAGGACTAGAAAGTCTACTAAGTCTCATGTTTCGACTTCTCTTCAAACTTTAGAAGATAGAAGATTAATTGAGAGAAAAGTGGATGATAATAAACGAAAGTTGAAATATGTCTATTGCCTAGTGCTGACGATATCATTATGGATGGTAAAAAGGCTCAAAAACAATTTAGGGATGATATCTTGGCTGGTTTGAGTCTTGGTGAAATTAAAGTAGTAAGTGATAAGGAAGACGGTACTGTTCTCTTTGTGAAATTTCATTAAAAATGTTCAAAAATAGGTGATTTAGACACTAATTTTTAAAAAATTAGTGTTTTTTTTAAACTTTTTTCAATTTGGGGTAGGAATTTTTAGGTTTCACGGCAATAACGAAGTGTAGAAACATAGAAAGGAGAAAAAAATGAGAGCATTTTTTGAAGAGTACGGTTTCATTATTCTATCTGCAATCGTTATTATTGCGCTAATCGCAATCTCTAACACACTTAAAGGTGATGTTCAAGCTAATATCTTAGATATTATGAAGGCCTTTAAGATGTATTTAGTTGAAAACCAAAAATTAATTGTTAAGTAAAGGAGGATATGAAGGATGGCTTTAGAAGTAAATGAGGGTTTGTTTAAAGACTTGTGGCCTTATATTATCAATGATAGTGTTACGGATTTAAAGTGGAATGGTCAAGATTTATGGATAACTGATTTACAAAAAGGAAGATATCAAAGCGATTTAAAGTTAGATGGAGACTGGCTTAGAATATTCACTAATTTGGTTGCGAATTCGGTAAATGAAAACTTTAATATGTCTAAGCCTTCTTTAAAGGCGGAGACGAAAGAACTCAGAATCCAGGCCATGCACAATAGTGTATCTGGTGATAATAATATTTGTTTAGCTATCCGAAAGACTCCAAGTTGTGCAAGACTATTACAACAGGATTTGGTTGAAAATGGCTATGCCAACGATTTTATCGTCAAGCTCTTACCCTGTCTTATGAGAGCCAGATTATCAGGGGTAATAACAGGAGATGTTGGTGCTGGCAAAACAGAATTAGAAAAATATCTATGTTATTTCATTCCTGATAATGATCCAATCGTTACAGTTGAAGATACTTTGGAGATGAAGCTAAAGACTATCTATCCTAATAAGGACATTTATTCTCTTAAAGTTAGCGATGAATATACAAACGAACAAGCCATAAGAGACGCCTTAAGATTGAACACAAAATGGCTGATAATTTCTGAAAGTAGAGGAAGAGAGATCTTAAGAATAATAGAAGGAGCTAGTTCTGGTTGCGTGGCATTGACTTCAATTCATGCGGAGAATGTATGGGAAATCCCGGATCGTATCTTGAATATGGCTGGGGATAACGCTAGGGCAGGGTTAGAGAATGATATTTATACTTTCTTTGATTATGCCATTAAAGTTAAGGCTACTTTTTCGCCAGATGGTGTTAAACGTAGTATTGATCAAATATGTTTCTTTGATCGTAATGGCAAGAAGAATGTGATTAAAAATATCGTAAGAGATGGTCAGGCACTAAAGACAATGTTGCCTGAGCGTGTTTATAGAAAGTTTTATCAAAATAATGAGAGGGATTTTTTAGAAACTTATATAAAGTTTTTAAAGGGAGATAAAAATGAATTTAATTAAAAATTATAGTATTAAGAACATAAAAACACAGATTAATAAGTATGGTTATTCTTATTCGACTAAAGATTTTCTTATTGAGGTCGTATTAATTTTAACAACGATCTTTACCATCGCTTGTTTATCAAGACTTCAATTATCCTATATATTAGTACTGATTCTTATCACCTTAATTTTAATCCCTTTTATGATTAAAGCTTGGTTCTATCAATCGTATAGTATTGAAAGATTTGAGATGTTAAGTGATTATTTGAGTAATGTGATTCCAATATTTACTCAAAAGACAAAGATACGTTTTACACTTGGCGAATTATTTTCGTTGACTTCTGGTGCAATGAGGGATGCTGTTAAAAGG
>OIZO01000447.1_pt1 | contig 28643 bp, 26 predicted proteins | sample 1588551 | NCBI WGS metagenome assembly OIZO01 (sample SAMN03283271) | human gut metagenome | biome: human-associated habitat; material: feces | host: Homo sapiens | place: Peru | collected 2012 | reverse complement strand
ACGTTGCCATAATAAAAAACTAACTATATAAAATAAAAATCCTAATAAGGTTATATAACCCATTTTAAAACTAAAACTTCCATTTAAACCAATCTGAAAAGAATTGCCACCCAGTTTCATAAAATATATACCAAGAGTAGTACATAGAATATAAATGCCAGTTAAAGCATACTTAATCATGTTTGCCCTCCTTATCACCCACATTTTGTTTTAACATTGATACTTCTTGAATCAGCAAAACAATTTTTTTGTTTTGTTCTGCCAAATATATAGTTAAAAGTAGAGTATCTAATAAAAGTAAAGTCAATATAATGCCAATGACAAAATTAGAAGTTGTTTCAAATCCTATCAATTTAGTAAAAAAGCTAATAAAATTTGGAAATAATGCAACTAAAAATATTAGTATAGCTGAAAATAGCCAAAATAGTGAATTATTTATTTGAATCTTCTTTTTAGAAATCAACCTTAAAACTATACAGAAAAACAATATAGAGAATATAATTAATAAAATTCTTAAATTATTTGCCATTTGTTTTCTTTCCCTTCATCAATAATATTGATAGCACAACATTAATCATGTAATAAGCGGTTTTCCAAGACTTTATAGATGAAACTCCACCGATTCTTTCATTCATACTTACCCCAACTTCGCTAACATTTAAACCATTACATAAAATGTTAACAGTAGAAATAGGCTCTGGATATTCTCTAGGATAATCATTGCTAAATATTTCTAAAACTGTTCTATTAATCGCTCTAAAACCACTAGTGGTATCAAATATTTTAACCCCAGTCTTTAACTTAATAACTGAAGAAATAACATTTATTCCAACTCTTCTTGCAAAAGAAGATTTAAAATCACTGGTACTGTCATCAATAAATCTCGAGCCAATTACCATATCAGCTTTATTTAATAGTATTGGCTTAATTATATCTTTCACATAACTAATATCATGCTGACCATCACCATCAAATTGAATTGCTATATCATATCCATTTTCCAAGGCATATTTATAACCAGTTTGAACAGCTCCACCTATTCCCAAATTATGAATTAGTTTTATATGAGGAATATTATTTTTACATAATATTTCCTCTGTACTATCTCTAGAACCATCATTTATAACAATAACATCATAATTTATCTTATTTGTTTTATTATATTTAATTATTCCTTCATAAACTCTTTTTATATTTTCTTCTTCGTTATAAGCTGGAATCACAATTAAAATTTTTTCTTTTTTCATAAAACCTCACATCCAAAATCTTAGAATAATCATAGAAATCATAACCAACGAATAAAATATAAATACGTATCCGTAATTATCACTTATAATTTTCTTTAGTTTTTCTAAAAAATCCCATTTAAAATTATTTGCAAAAACAATTATCAAAGGTATAATAGCAGGAATAAAATACCTTCCTTGTACACCAGTTATAGAGGTAGCACCAACGCCATATCCTTCCATTATTGAAGTCCAATTAACATACATTGCTAAAAATGAAAGACTTATCATGCCAAAGCTCATTAAAATAATTAAAATTTTATATTTTGAAGTAATAGATGATTTTTCTTTTACTTTTTCATTGCAGTCAGTAAGCAATATAATAATTGCAATAATGAAATATATTAGATATAGAATAGTTGGCATATAAGTATCCAGTAAGCCAAAAACTCCAATAGTTGTTGTTATATAGAAAAATCTATTATTTAATAAGGTACTAAAATACGTTTTAACATAACTAGTAGGATTTTTTAAAACATATTTAACTTGCTCTCCCGGCAAACTAGAGCCAACAATTCCTTTTAAAGTCAAAATATTATAATTAGTCAATATGAAAGCGAACATTACAAACAATACAACCATTATAGATTTTTTTAAAATATTTTTATTACTAGTAACTTTTTTGAAAGGTATTAATAAAAGCAATAACAAATTAAATATATAAATATACTTTAAATTAATATACACAAAAGCTATACATCCAATCATAATTAAATGCTTAGTTTCAAGTTTTGATTCTGAATAACGCAAATTTAAAACCAAGCCAACTAATAAAAATGTAGCTGCTATTAATAGTGAATCATATGTTACACAAGATATTAAAAACATAGTCATAGGTAACAAAGACATTAATAGCAGAGATTTCTTGAATTTTGGACTCATCTTAATAGCCAAGTATATTACAATTGAATATATAAGCAAGCTCATTAGCCTCGCACCATATAACATACCAGTTATTGTTGAATTTATTCCTAGAACTTTGGAAAATAAATTAGAAATAATAATTCCACATGCCGGTACAATATACATAACAGGATTTATTTTTGCCGTTGAATATTCATAAAATTTCTTTTCGTCAGAAATTTTTAATGTCTGCATATCCATAAGGAACCGATGATAATTATATTTTTTATTGTAATCCATTCCAAAAGATTTATAAGCATCAATCGTATCAGCTAAACTAATTGGCATCTCATTTCCAGCTGAACCATCTACTACATCTGGATAAAAAATACCATTAGCAACCAAATAAGCTTTTTTAAAATGAGAATCTTCATCCGGAGAATTAAATGGTGGAATTAAAAAGACAAGCAGCAACCCAAATATAAACATTATTGCTAAATATAAATTTTCTTCTCTTACTTTACTAAACATAATGCCCTCTACAAATATAAATTTAAAATATCTTTCTCTATATTTTTCCAATATCTTTCTTTAACTGTTTTAATACCATTAGTTACCAATTCTTTTTGCAATTCTTTATCGGTTGATAAAAGTTCTAGCTTTTGTAAAGCATCTGAAATATTGCCTTGTTCGTAAAATAAACAATTATACTTGTCTTTAAGATATTCAACATTACCATCATTTGGCACTACTAGACATAAACCACCAGTTGCCATCATTTCTAATGGAGGATAAGAAAAACTTTCAAGTATACTAGATTTAATTAATATATCTGCACCAGCATAAATTTTACCAACTTCATCATATGGTACTCGATGATAAAATTCATCAACATAATACCATTCTTTAGGTTTACCTTGATATGACAAGAAATGTATTTCATATTTTTCTTTATCAAGCTTTTCTACTATTTTAAAACTTTCATCAACATTTTTATAATAATCATCACTATTACCCTCAACTAAAATTTTGATTTTACCAGAAAATTTTCTTTTCTTAAATTCAAATTGCCAGTCATTAATGCCATTTGGAGCATATTTGCATTCTTTATGGAAGTCATTTTTTAACCAATTTTCACACCATTTAGAAATAGTCAAATATTCTATATCAGGTAAAGAATTATACGTTGAATTAGCAGCTTTACGCATTCCTTGACCTATTTTACCAAAATCAGTCTCAAAATTTTGGACTAAATATTTTTTATGTAAAACTTGAGGATAATCTTTTACCCAAAACAAAGTAGCCCATAGTGAAGCAACCAAAGTGTCAAAACGGCCAAAAAAGTCAGATTTTATCGTACTGATAACAGGAACTTCGCCATCGCGGCCGACAATATTTTCATTTTTGTCTGCCATAGAAATTATAGTTACGTCATAGCCATTATTTCGCAAAATGTTACAATGTTTTATAATAACATTTACGCCTCCACTAATATTTGTTGAAGGCAAAACGAAGCCGAAATTTCTAACTAACTTAGACTCAATAAATTCTTTCAAACCAAGACCAGTATAAGTAGTTATTTTATGTTTAATTACAAATCTATAGGCATTATCTGCTATCTTCTGCATTTTTTTCATATTATTAATAGCATACTCCAGTTTATCATACCACTCATTATCATCACACAAAATACCAGTCTCACCATCAATTATTGATGTTTTAAAAGCCCCAAAATTGGAAGCCAACGTTAAGACCTTACACAAAGAAGCCTCTGTCCACTTATTTTCTGATTTAGCTGCATTAAAAATCGAATTAGTTATTGGTGCCAAATTTATATCTATTCCTCTAATAATTTCCGGGAGATTTTGCCAGTTAGTAAATTGTGATATTATAACTCTATCTTTAACATTCATAAACTCATCTGGAATATCTAGCAAGCCTACAATCCGCAAATAAACATTTTCATGCTCTTGCATTATTTTTAAAACAGCATTTTTTATAAGTTCGAAATCAGGATTATGAGTAATGCTACCACTCAAATAACCAAGAACAATTCTGTCAGTATCTTTTTGAACTTTATTTATAGCTTTAATAGACAATTCTGCCATTTTTTCAGAAGCTACATTTCTATTTATAAATACCTCTTTACCATATTTTTCTAATTCATTAGCTAGTGCTTCCGTGGTAGTAATAACGTAATCGCATTTTTTTAAAGTTGCTTCCATTCTAGTTACGCCATCATCATATACAGCCTTTTCTTCCGAATTCATTGCCTTTACAAATGGAATAGTGTCAGTATATTTTTTATTTATAACTAAATCATCTATATCGAAGAATACTTTTTTATTATAATAGTGAGCCTTATCAATAAACTCATCTACTGTGGGAGTAATAGGACACCTAAAAAAGATAAAAGCTCTATAATATTTAAGCATATCAACAGTCAAATTTTCATAATAAACTTTATTAGTAGATAATCCGTATGCCTCCAATTGTTCAATTTGATGATCAACTCTATATCTTTCAGGATGAGGTAAAGTACAACCATTAATAATCAAAATATCTTTAAAAGAAGAAAATTTTGTCTTATGTCTCCTAAGGGATATAAAATTATTTGTCTTAGAAACAAATGACTTTAGTCCCTCCTCTTTTATTGTATCAACTGATTTATTTATCAAATATTTTATTCTCTCTTTTTTCATATTAAACCTCTACTAACTTTCCATAAATATTTTTCTTGTAATCCTTTATGCCTTTAAAAATATACTTATATTTCCGGCACTTATCATTTTCATACATAAATATTTTAAATAACAAGCCTTTTATTTTGACTAATTTTTTACAATATTCTGGATACATTCCAATATATTTATCACGTATATATCTATAATTTCTTGCCATATAATACTGTCGTAAATAATTATGGTTCGTACACATAAACTCTTTTCCTAAAAATTTATGATACTCAATATTTCCCAAATTATGCTTCATACTCACATTATTCATTTGAACAATTTTATAGCCATTTTTATTAAGCCTTAATCCATATTCTATATCTACACCATCAATAAACAATTTTTCATCAAAATAGCCAAGCTTATTTAAAATATTTAAATTAACAAAATTGCCAGATGTCATAACTTCCAATGGATTGGTATATCTTTCAATCGGTTTTTCTTCTTTTATTTTAGTATCATGCCATGGAGATATAATGCCAACATTGGTAGTATCAGTTGCTTTTAAAACATTTGCAAACTCATTAAATATATCTTTATTCATTTTACTATCTTGATCCATAGTGAGTAACCAGCAATATCCTTCTTTTAAAGCCATTTTAGCAGCTTCATTTAGAGGCTTAGATATTCCTTGATTTTCATTATTAAATACGTATTTTATTTTTTTATTCTTTTCAATGCTTGTTTTTTTTTCGCTGTTATCCATTATATATAGAATATCCAAATCTTCTAAATACGAATCAATATTCTTTTTATCATCTTCAGTTGGATTATACCAAACAACTACGCCTGCTAACTTCATCATAATTCTTCTGCAAATCCTTTTTCCATTTTTTTGAAAACCTTATAAGATATTATTAAGAAAACTATACAGATAACAAATAAAATAGATAAGGTTCCTAATCTAGGCACTTGATGTACATAAAAGATATCTCGATAAGCGTTTATCAAATGTGTCATAGGATTTATTCTGAAAATCCATAATATCCATCCATGAAACATATCTACAGTATAAAGTATTGGTGTAGCATAAAATAACATTTGCAAAACAAAAGAAACTATATATTCGACATCTCTTATGTAAACATTTAAAGCACTTAAAATAAATGAAACGCCTAAAGTAAATACGTACTGTATTAAAGCTAGAAACGGTAAAAACACTAAATGCCAACTAATACCTACTCCGCCAAATATTGCGAAAAGTAATATTATAATACATGATATCAAGAAATTAACTAATCCACTCGTAACAGCAGATATTGGCAATATCTCTCTTGGAAAATACACCTTTTTTATAATGTTTGAATTGTAAACAAAAATTCCCGAACTTTGACTAACAACCGTTGTAAACCAGTTATATGGAATAATACCACTAATTAAAAATAATAAATAATTTGGTGTTTGTACCCGCATAATATATGGAAACACAATGGCATACACTAAAACTGACAATAGAGGGTTCACAAATGACCACAATACTCCTAGGAATGATGCTTTATATTTACCCCTTATATCCTTTTTAACATTAGTTTTTAATAACTCTCGATACTGATATAATTCTTTAAATACGTTCATCCTAACACCTACCCACAAACTTTCAAATATTCATCAATGACTTCCTGACAAGCACCATCTTTAGCAACTTCACCATTGTTAATCCAAATGGCTCTTTTACATAATTTTTGAACAGCTCCCAAACTATGACTAACAATAACAATGGTCATCTTACTCTTGGCTAACTCTTCTAACTTAGCAAAACATTTATCTTGGAAATGTTGATCTCCTACGGCTAAAATCTCATCAATAAGTAATATCTCAGCATCAACATTAATAGCTACACTAAAAGCAAGACGCATATACATTCCCGATGAATAAGTACGCACCGGACTATCAATAAAGTCTCCTAACTCACTAAATTCAATAATACTTTGTAATCTCTCATCAATTTCTTTTTTAGTTAACCCAAAGATAGCAGCATTAAAATAAATATTCTCTCGACCCGTAAAATCCGGATGAAAACCAGCTCCTAACTCTAAAAGACTAGTTAACTTGCCATAAGTCTTCAAAGTTCCTTTATTAGGATAAATTATCTTCGTCATTAGTTTAAGCAAGGTACTTTTCCCGCTACCATTAACCCCGATTAACGCTACCGTCTCTCCTTTAGTAATCTCAAGATTAATATCTTTTAAAACTACTCTTTCTTCGGTCTTATTCTTCCACCCTCGAACTAACCTTTCTTTTAAAGTCTGAGGTTTATCAGAATATAACTTGAAAGTCTTAGTAACATGATTAACATCAATCGCTAAATCACTCTTTTTATTTTTCATTATCATCATCCTTATAATTATTATACCAATTATCACTATTCTTATTAACTAACTAATCTTGGTATCCATCTACTATGTTATCATAATTTTTCTTATTTAAAAACACCTAATTAAGAAAATATTCCCCGTAATCAAGAAAATTTCTTCTTTAAACTCTACTTTCTTAAAATTTTTTTAGCAAAACTTTTAACACTACTATATACTCCTGTAACAGCCAGTGTTTTTCTAACAAAAGAATTTATTTTTGTTTTAAAATTAGTAGGATAATATTTTTCAAACACATTATCATCATTTATATTTTCAAAAAATTCTTTTCTTTTGCTATTGTAATTAACACTATTAGTCATTTCTTTAACTTTTTTGATTGCAATATTTATATCAAGTTCTTTTAATCTAACATTATCTAAATTTTCTAATAATTTTTCGCCTTTTTCTGATTGAACTAATACCCTTGTTGTACCTTTATCATCATCAAAATACTTATCTATTTCGTTTATATTAAAGCAATCCCAAATGGTTAAATCGCTTACTCTCTTCATAGTTTTAAAATGACAATTATAACAAGATGGTCTTACCGAGACATCACTGAAAAATGCTCTCAAATACGGATCGGTATCTATCCCTTGACTGTATATTCCGTTATCAGTTTCAACAGTCATCATTGAATACTTATAACCATATTTACTTTTATCTCTAAAATTAATATTCAATATCTTGTTTGCATTCATTTTTTTTAAAATATATCTTTTATATTTTTCAAACACTAAAGGAGATGGAACGGAATGGCACATTATATCAACAAGTATCAAATTTTCATAATTTTTTCTTAAATATGCTCTTAACCCTCCAACTTGACACGGAGTACCACTGTAACAAACTAGTTTGCCATCATCTAAATATTGTTTTATTTCTTTAAAACAATTATTTTGATTGCTTTGAACATACTTAGATTTTCTAAACTTACTTAGTTTGTCAACACTCTCAATTCCAATATGATTTACAACAAAATTATCATCAAAGGCTGCACCATAAACAATTCCATTATTTTTAATTACAAACTCACCAATAGCAGTGAAAATTCCCCCAGAAGTCGAGTCTTTTCTTATTTCTTCATTACTATTTTGAAATAAATAAGCCTTGGGTTTAAATTCATTTAATTTAGCCTTATTTAATATTGGACATACTTTTTTACACATTCCACAATTAACACATTTTTCTCTATCTACTTCTGGATATAGAAAGCCTTCATTATCTCTTACCATTTTAATAGCATTTTTAGGACATACAGAATAACAAGCAGTACAACCACAGCATAAATCTTTTTCTTCTATTTTAACAAATTTATCTTTTGTTTCTTCTGCCTTATAAGTAATTGAACTTAATAGCCACTTTTTTGACTCTTGTCTTATTTTATCAATATTTTTATTAACTTTATTATAATTAATTTTATATTTAATAACTGTATCTACATCTTCATTACCAGTTAATATTCTATTTTTATCAACACCTGCTAAATCTAATAAAGAATCTATTCTAGAATTAGTAGACATTTTATTACTTTCACTATATCTTCTAAAATCAAAGAAAGTTTTATTAAATAATAAACTAAATACCGTTCCATGGAATGAATCAGTACAAATATATTCAGCATTTTTTATTAAATTAATCCATTCTCTTGGTCCTATATCATAGGGAGTTATATCAGCGAATATATCTGAATACTTAACATATTCATCAGCATGATTTAACGAAACTATTTTATAGCCAGTCTTCTCTTTTAGTTTTTCAGCAAATTTACGATGTTCAATATTACTTCCTAAAAAGTAACATAAAATATACTTATCAGGAATAATTCTTTCTTGAACAGCCTCTTGTTCCCATTCTTCTTTAGTTAAAAGAATAGTTGGATCACATACCACTTTTGATGAAATTCCATATTCATCACATATCTTTTTACCTGATTCTTCTCTTACTGACAAGTAATTTATTCTAGATAAGAACTTTTTATATTCATCAGTATACTTATCAGGAATTTTAGAAATGCCAAAAGATGTAGCATAACTTATTTTATTAATATTATCTGAAACCCAGTTTAATGTATAATAATCAGAAACAACATTAACCGGTAACCATAATTGATCAGAACCTACTATAACATCTGAATATTTAGTAGTAGCCATTTCACTTAAAGATTTATAATCAGGACAAGAAATAGATAAATTAAATTCTTTTCTAAATTCTTTATACTTAGAATCTCTAATGCTAATATTCTTTCCTAAATCTTTCACTATTTTTTTATCTAGTTTTAATTTAATCATCCCAAACTTAGATTTTATAAATTTAAAATCAAATAATTGAGAAGCATAATATTTTCTTTTTCCTTTTTTAAAATCAATATTATTATCTATATTAATAGTTTCATTAGGAATATTATTATTATCTAGTATTTTTTTAGTAGCATAAGCTTGTAACATACTACCATAGTTATTTTTAAAATAACAAGATACTATTCCAACTTTTTTCATTTCTTTTCACCACCATTATTATATAGATTTAAGTAATATTCTTCTAATTTCTTTGCTTCTTTTTTAATATTAAAGTTTTTAGCAGTCATTTCTTTAGAAGTATCTATTCTTTTATATTTTTTTACATCATCTAAGATATTATCTGCCCACTCTTCTGGTGTATTATTTAATGACATAAATTTAGTTATGTCTAATACTTTAGTTTCTTTAGTCATATCATCAGATAAATAACATAATAAACCTGATGCTTGAGCCTCTACTCCTACTACTGGTAATCCTTCATACAAAGAAGGAAGTAAGAATACATCAAAGGCTTGATATAATTCATTAGCATCATTTCTTTGTCCTAAGAATTTAACACTATCTTCTAAGTTTAATTCTTTTACTTTATTTTTAATATCTTCCATTAAAGGGCCTTGCCCTGCAAGTAATAAAATAGAATTATTATTCTTTTTATGAATTTCATTAAATATATCTATTAAGAAAGTATGATTCTTTTGAGCAACAAATCTTCCTAAATGTCCAATTACTAAAGTATCATCTTTAATTCCTAGTTCTTTTCTCTTTTTCTTTCTTAACTTTTCATCATATTTAAATTTATCTAAATCAATGGCATTATTTAGTAAGTAAACATTTCCTTTATCATATTCTTTATCACCGAATAACCACCTACCAGCAAGTTCCGAGCAACACATATAGTTAGTGGCAAAAACTTTACTAAATGGTCTTAGGACTTGTTTCATAAGATTTTTCTTTTTCTCTTTTTTATTAGTTGTACTATGACTATGAGCTATTCTTACTGGAACCCCAGCACATTTAGCTGCAAATAAGCTAAATACTGACATCGTACTAATATGAGAATGCACTATTTTATAATTATTTTCTTTAAGAACTTTCTTTAGCTCTTTATGATATTTAAAAGCTTTCTGATATGGTGGAATTATTATTACTCTCCCACCATTTTTTTCAATTAAATCATATGGAATATTAGTTGAATCTTCATCACATATAAAATCAAATTGAATTTTAGATTTGTCCATAGCTAAATATTCTGAGATGACAACGGCCTCAATCCCTCCGCCTAACCACTTACCAACTATTTGTGGTATTCTTATGGGTTCCTCTTTAGTTTCCATACATCTACTTCCTTTACTTAAAAATAAAACAATAAACTTAATAAAGCATTTAATATTATACTAATTATTTAGATAAAATCAAAGTAAAAAATAAATAATTAGTTAAAAAAATAAACATTTCTTATAGCTATTAATATATTACCACATATACTAAGTAGTTGCTATAAGAAATGTTTATTCAAAATTTATTTTTCCTTGTTATCATCGCATAAATATTTTTGCTTATTCTCTAAAAACTTATCAATATTTGTTGTTTTATATTCTTTATCATTTAGAACGTTTAGAATTATTAACTAAACAAGATAAAAATCATCTTTTAACGCAGTTAACATCATATGAAGAATCTGATATAATGACCAGTTTAGCTAGACATTATAATTTAAATCCTAGTACGATAAGAGTTATTCTTAATGCTAATATAGCTATTATCTATGACTATGATGATACAACTATAAGACTAGGAGATATTCTTTATAATAAAAATATTGGTCTAAATAAAGAAATCGATATAACTGATGTTATTTGTTTACAAGTTTATTTAGCTCTAAAGCAAATAGCAAAGACAAGAATAATCGATTCTTCAAGATTAAGTAAAGAACAATTAGAAATCTATAATACTAGTATGGATATAAAAGAGATAGGAGGTAGTAAATATGGAAGATAAGAATATAAGTAATATAATAAATCAAGTTATTCTAATAAATAATAATCTTAATGCTAAAATAATTTTAAAAGTCTTAAAAGATATTGAAAATAGTATTTTAATTAATTATGAAAAATTTAGGGAAGCAAATAAAATTGATCTAAAGAATCATAACGGCTTTCCCCTTGATAAGAATATAATAACTAATATATTTAAAAATCTTCAAAAAGAGAATATTATCTATGGAAAAGTAATAACTTCTAGTAAAGACGAGACTAAAATCTATGGAAAAGAATATCTAAATCGTGGTAATGTTTTAATCTTTAATGAAGGTAACTTCTATTGTCTATTAGAAATATTCTTAAAGAATTTTCTAGTTGGTAATACCTCTATTATCGTTAGCAATGGTTATATGTATGGCTCTAATAATCTTTTAGTAACTATAATAAAAGAAGTATTAAAGTCTAATGACTTAAGTCCAGATTACTTAAACTTGTTTGTGACCGATGATTCCTCTAAGGTATTAGAAGAATATGCTAATATCGATTTGAATATTGTAATTGGTCCCCGTGATTATCAAAGGTCTATTATAGAAAAATCTAAAGTACCCGTACTTACAAGTGGCTATTTAAACTATGATATTTATATAGATGAAATAATAAATGCAGAGTTTATTAAAAAAATTCTTAGTCTCGGATTAAATTTAACTATTTACCTTAAGGAAGATATAAATATGGATATCGATGCTATTAAAGTAAGTGGCTTAGAAGAAGCAATCAAAATGATTAATTATAATGGCTCCTTATATGCTAGTAGTATCTTTACTAGTGATTCTAAAAAAGCTTCCCAGTTCATTAGAAATGTTAAATCTAAAATGATTAGTGTTAATGCAAGTCCTAATATTGAAGAACTAATGGATATTAAAGTTAGTGATTTAAGTCTTGAAAAAGCAATTTGTTATCCAAGATAAAAAGATGTTGTATTTTCTAAATGATTTATGTTATACTTTTGTTAGAGAACAGTCTTGTTCTCTGAGTGTTAATTTGTCGCGTGCATTTTAGTATGTGAAGATTGCCAAATGCAAAAGCCCTTTTATGCTTTTGAATTGATAGTTTTTACTGTGCGAAATGCAAAATGAAGGGTTCATCTTGTTATTATGATGAACTTTTCTCCTTTTAAAACTTGAAAAAAATCTATCTATAGGATTATATCCCATAGATAGATTTTTTATTTTTTACTGTTTGATGAACTAGTGTTCGATGAACTAGAATTTTTATTTTCTTGAATCTTTAATAAAGAATTTTGAATATAATTAGTATAATTCTTACTTAAATCATCATCAACAATATCCATACCATATTCTTTTCGAACTTCTTGCATAGATTTAATGTAGGCATCTTTATTATTATTTAGATATTCACTAACTAAAGCATCAACAATCTTATCACGAACAGATTCTAAATCAGCTTTTTCTTTAGTTTCTGTACGAAGTACTAAATGATATCCTAATTCAGTTTCCACAATATTAGTAGAATATTCACCATCTTTTAGCTTATATGCTTCTGTTACTAAATTATCATAGTTAGAACCTAGAGTATCCGTATTAATGTATCCTAAATCTCCACCATTATCTTTAGATGAATCATCATTAGAATATTCTTTAGCTAAATTGCTAAATACTTCACTAATCTTACTTTGATCAGCAGCTTTTAACTTATCAAGAGCTTCTTGAGCTTTAGCTTTAGCTTCATCTTTAGCCTTAGTCTTATCATCATCGGAAGCATCCTTAGCATAGTTTACACTAAATAATATTTGCGATACTTTAATATCCGGCTTAATTTCATCTTTATAATATTTCTTAATCTCTTTTTCCGAAATATTCTTCTTTGCATAGTCCTCAGCGGCTTTACTTTGAAGATTACTTAAATAAACATAGTCTTGATATTCCTCTAAAGTTTGATACCCAGTATAAGTCTGAATAGCCGAAAGCAGATTATCTTTATAACTAGCCTTTAATTGAGTCATTACCGATTCAGCATTCTTTTTAGCTTCCTCTGTATAATCGCTGTATTTCTTCTCTAATACTAATTTATCAATCATATTAAGAAGAACTTCTGTACCATATTTATCCTTCATTTGATTATAAAAATCATTAATACTAATTTTCACATCATCCTTAAATGAGACAATAGCTTGTTCTCCATTTTCTAGAGTTGGGATTTTTTTGGTGCCACAACCACTAAGTAAAGTCATACTAGCTAAGCTTAACACTGCTAATTTTTGCACTTTTTTCTTCATTTTTTCTATCTCCTTCTAGGACATTATAGCATAAATACGGGATTTGGTACTAGTAATTAAGTCTTTTTTCTTAGATTTTCCTTTTAAGATTATAAATTTATCTCAAGTATTTTCTTTAAGTAAATAAAATCTTTGGTAATAATTATAAACAGTACAAATAAAAGATAAGAAAAATATCATACACAAAAATTTAGACTTACCATAAGATATAATGAGACTTATAAAAGGAGGGAAATTTATGAATAACGGATGTGGATGCAACAGCATGGGACCTGCTATTATCTTAGTTTTATTTATATTATTAATTATCATAGTTGGAGCATTTATTTAAGGTGATACTATGGAAAAGTGTGTAAAAAAAGACAAATGTTCTAATCAAACCAACCAAAACTACTTATTTATAATAGTACTTTATATCTTACTTGCTATTATACTATCTAGTTTTATCTTTTATTAAAAGGGGAAATCCCTTTTTTTCTAATGCTTTTTTCTTAGATTTATATTATAATGGAAGTGCATAAGAAAGTAGGGCGTGTTATGGCAAAGAAGAAAAAACGTAAAAATAGTGATGAGAAAAAACTGGGATATAGTGTAGAATTGACAGGACTTATTATTGTTTTAATTGGCATCATTGGCTTTGGATTTGGTCTTGTTGGGGCTTTGTTTAAGAAGTTTTCCATCTTTTTAGTTGGAGAATTTTGGTATCTTTTACTAATCCTTTTGATAATTATTGGTTTTTTGATGTTATTTCGTCGTCATTTACCAGACTTTAAATCTGCTAAATTTATTGGAGTTTTCATTCTCCTAGGAGTAATCTTAATCCTTGCTCACTCTAACTTCATTAAAAATAATCCTAACTTTATTAGTGTTATTAATGCTACTAAAGATAATTATATGGGGAGAGTTGCTAGTATTAATGGTACTGGTCCCATTCTTTCTAGTGGGGATACTTCTATTACAGTTGGGGGCGGTTTAATTGGCGCTATACTTTCCGGGGGACTTGTCCAATTCTTTGGCTATCCAGGAACGATGATTGTTATTATCATTAGTGCTATCTTTGGTATTATACTTTTCTTTGATATTAATCCCGCTGAAATCTATTCGAAAATCAAAGAACTTATTGTTGATACTTTCTTTGATAGTGATGATGAGGAAGATGAGGAAGAAAATTCTAATGAAGAAGTTCCGATTACAACAGCAACACCTAATCATGAAAATGATAACAAAGTAGTTATTACTAGTGTAGAGGAGTTAAAAAATCATCCCGTACCGGAGCCACCTCGAGAAATTCCTGTTACGACCGGTGAAACTACGCAAATTAGTGAACCTCAAGAAGATAAACTAGTATTTGTTAATGATAATTATCGTCTTCCAGATATTAATAAAATCTTAGACCCTATAAAGAAAGATAATAAGACTAATTCAACGGAATTTATTCGTAGTAATAAAAATATCCTAGAAAGAGTCTTAAAAGAATTTGGCATTGATGGAAAAGTTGTAGAAATTCATATGGGACCCGCTGTTACTCAGTATGAAGTCCATATTCCTGCCGGAACTAAATTAAGTCGTATTGTTTCTTTAGATAAAGAAATTGCTCTTGGTATGGCCGCTAAGTCTGTTAAGATAGAAGCTCCTATTCCTGGTAAGAATACAGTTGGCATTGAAATACCTAATCCTGTTATTTCTTCTGTTCAAATTAAAGAAGTTATGGCTAATATTCCTCCTAATCAATTAAAAGCTAAGATTTTAGTTTCTTTAGGAAAAGATATTATGGGTCGCGTTCAGACTGCTGATATTTCTAAAATGCCTCATCTTTTAGTAGCAGGATCAACCGGTTCTGGTAAATCCGTTTGTATTAACTCGTTTATTGCTAGTATTTTGATGCGTTATCGTCCTGATGAAGTAAAACTGATGATGGTTGATCCTAAGAAGGTTGAACTTTCTAACTACAATGGTGTCCCTCATCTATTATGTCCTGTTGTTACAGATCCCAAGAAAGCATCTTTAGCGCTTCAAAGAATTGTTGAAGAAATGGAACACCGTTATGACTTATTCGAAGAAAATGGTGTTAAAAATATTTCTGGTTACAATGAGATGATTGATAAATATAATGAAGATAATCCTGATTGTAAAAAGAAAAAAATGACTTATATAGTAGTTATTATCGATGAGTTAGCTGATCTTATGATGGTGGCTTCTAAAGAAGTTGAAGACTCTATTATGCGTATTACTCAGATGGCTCGTGCGGCTGGTATCCATTTAATCGTTGCTACACAGCGTCCTTCGACTGATGTTATTACTGGCGTTGTTAAAGCTAATATTCCATCTCGTATTTCCTTTGCTGTATCCAGTCAAATTGATTCCCGTACTATTTTAGATTGTTCGGGAGCGGAAAAACTATTAGGAAAAGGCGATATGTTATATCTACCAATGGGCGAAAATGCTCCTATCCGTATCCAAGGTTGTTTTATTTCTGATGATGAGATTAGAAGATTAATTGAATATGTTTGTTCTCAACAACAAGCTAACTATGATACTCATATTACGGCTCCTAAAGAAGATGACCATAATCCAGTATCTGGTGAAAAAGAAGACTATGAAGACCCGTTATATAATGAAATCGTTGAATTTGCCATCAATACCGGTAAAATTTCTGCCTCACTTCTTCAAAGAAGATTTCGTCTTGGCTATAATCGTGCCGCTCGTTGTATTGATCTCTTAGAAGAACGCGGTATTATTGGCCCAGCTAACGGCTCTAAACCACGGGAAGTCTTAGTTAAATTAGAACAAAAAACACCACAAGATTAATTTCTTGTGGTTTTTACAATATCTAAGACATGTCTAGATAATCCTAAATATTCATAATTTTCACATCTTTTTAAATGAAAATCCATATACATCTTAAATTCTTCTTCACTCATCTTATTAAGAATAGGTCTTATATATTCACTCATTCCTTCTTGACTAATAATCTTTATTCTCTTTAAATGACATTCCTTATTAAGTTTATCTATAGACTCTAAAGTATCAAAACTATATAAATTATCTTCCTTATCTTTAATAAGATAACAATCATTAAGATTATCCTTTTCTCTAATAATATTCCCATCTATAAACCCATGCTTTAAAATAGCATAATCATTAAGACAATAAATAATCATCAAAGTACCATTGGTATTTAGATACTTTAAAGCCTCTTTAAGTGCTAAAGACTTATCATTTCCAAAAAGATGATAAATAGGGCCAAATAACAAAATAACATCATACTTATTATTCTTTAAGAAACTTAAATCTAAAGCATTCCCAAGATAACTCTTAATCCCTGGAATTTTACTATTTAAGACTCTTAAATTATGTTTAACTAACTCAACCGCTGTCACATCATAATCCTGGTCCCTTAAATATTTGCTATAGACTCCCGTACCCGCTCCGACATCAAGTATTTTAGGATTTTTATAACCATTTAAAACCTCATCTAAATACTTAATAGTCGTATAATATTCCACCAGACCATGCCTTCTTAAAAGCCTCTTATCTTCATTAAACTTATTATAATAAGTCTCTAAAAGTTTATTCATCCTTAGAATCTACCATTACATGATTAACAAACTCCATATCATCTCTTAAAGCCTCATGTAACTCTTCTTCCATATTCCCAACATAAACGTTTTCAATTCTAGATACTCTAAGTCTTTCCGATACTAAAATAGCTTCTACTTTTCTAACCGCTGTATCTAAATCATCATTAATAACTACATAGTTATAATTATTATAATAGTTTATCTCTTGATAAGCCTTCTTAAAACGCTTAATAATTTTCTCTGTATCTTCCGTATTACGTTTCTTTAATCTTCTTACTAATTCTCCCATTGAAGGCGGCATAATAAAGATGAATATAGCCTCCGGAAACTCTTCTTTAATCTTTAAAGCCCCTTGAATTTCAATTTCTAAGATAACATCTTTCCCTTGGTCTAAAAAATCATTAATCTTAGACTTCGGAGTTCCATAATAATTATCATTATACATTGCATACTCTAAGAAATCATTATTCTTGATATGTTTTTCAAACTCTTCCTTACTTACAAAGAAATAATCAATTCCATCGACTTCTTCCCCTCGTGGAGCTCGACTAGTCATTGATACCGATACCCAAAAATTATGATAATAATTTTTAAGCTCTCTAATAATACTATCTTTTCCAGCTCCCGATGGCCCACTTAAGACAATCAAATTACCTTTTTCACATTCATTTACAATTTTTTCCATAAATATCCCTTTCTTAAATTTGTTTTAGTATAGCACATTAATACCATCTTTTGCGAAAATTTAATAGTATTTTTATCATTATTTGGATATAATATCCTTAGGAGGTCCAAGTGAAAGAACTAGTTAATGTCAAAGTAGACAAAGATTTAAAAAGTAATTGTGATGAATTATTTGATAGCCTAGGCTTAGACACAGAAACTGCTATCAACATTTTCTTAACCGCATCATTGCATCATATGGGTATTCCTTTTCATATCGGTTTCGATGATTGTGAATGTGATTGCGATTGTGATTGTGATTGCAATTGCAAGTGCAATTGTGAAGAATGTGAATGCGATTGTGAAAAATGTGATTCTCATTGTGAAGATAGTGACTAATTGGTCACTTTTTTTCTTGCCAAAAAGTAAATGTAGTCTTACTATATATATCTATAAGAATATAAACATCTAAGAATATTTTCCTTATTTATATAGGGGAGGTTAAATGATTAATCCTAAAGAAGGGGTAGTAGTTTAAACATCTAGTTTACTTTTGGAAAAAGTTTTGATAAGATAATATTACTAAAGTGAGTACAAAATGTTTTATAAATATGTATTGCAAACCCGGGACTAAATTCTTTTTATTCTGTGTAAACTTTCCCTTGACAAATAGTAAAAAGATGTTAAACTAGTCACTATCGAAAGGAAGAACAGGTGGGTTTATGGTAAAAGGTGAAAGACTAAAAAACTTAAGAAAAACAAAAGGGCTTACCCAAAGTGAGTTAGGGCAGTTAATTGGCGTTAAAAAATCTGTAATTTGTCTATATGAAAGAGAACTTCGTAATCCAACTTTAGAAAGTATTATCAAATTATGTGAAATTTTTAATGTTGATGCTGATTACTTAATTGGCAGTGATACTTTAGTAAGTGTTAGTGATGCAGATAAGAAAGATGAAGTAGTAGCTATGACTAAAGATGAAGTTTATTTTATGGTCGAGCTTCGTAAGAATCAAAGTGCTTATAGTATGCTAATTAGTGATCCTAAAAGAGGAATTGATCTAATTAAATCAAAGATATGCTAAAGAATCTAGGAAACTAGATTTTTTTCTTTTTAGAAGAATATAATTTATTAGGTGATTTAATGAAAAAGTATGGTAAATACCTAATATTTAGTATTTTAGTTCTCTTAAGTTTTTATACAACTAATAAAACAGCCTCTCTGGTTAGAGACCAAGATCCTATTCTAAAAGAAATAAAGACGGCTAGTATCGAAAGAAAAACTGATTATGTCAATGCCACTGTTACTGATGATTATATTATTCCGGGGATGTATGGTAGTATCATTGATGAATTAAAAAGTCTATCGAAAATGAAAGAACAAGATGTCTTTAATAGTCTTTATCTCGTAAGTAAACCGATTAAACCAGAGGTTTCTTTAAGTAATAACTTAGATAAAATAATTATTCAAGGTAATAGTAAGAAACAGGGAGTAAGTCTTATAACCGATTATAAAGAAGAAGAGATTAAAGATTACTTAGTAAAACATAATCTTAAAGCTTCTCTTCTAATTAATAAGAACGATTTTTCTAAAGATAGTTATTTTGAACAAATTAATAATGACTATGATAACTATCAAGAATTAGATAAACTTCTAAAGAAATCTAAATTAAATACTAATATTTGTCTTGTAAATGATAATAATTCTTTTTTAAAACTTTGTCAAAAGAAGAAAAAGTATTTAGTAAAACCCACTCTTACTTTAGATGAATCTAATATTATCGCCGTAAAAGAAAAACTCACTAGTGGTAGTATCATCTATCTAAAGGATATAACTTATTTAGACTGTCTTTTAGAATACATAAAATCTAAAGACTTAAAAATTATCTATTTAAGTGAATTAATCAGTGAATATTAAATAGAACATGAAAAGTATGTGAAGATTAGAAAATTTATTGACTAATCTTTTTAAGAATGCTAGAATTATTTTGTTAGTTTCCTAACAATGGTGGTAAAAATATGCAAGATAATAATTCAATTGGGTATTATATTATGAATACCAACAAATTGATAGGACGTTATGTCATCAAAACTTTTGAAAAAAAGTCCAAATGTCGAATAAGTCCTATGCAAGTTATGATTATGAAGTATTTACTTAAAAATCAAAATAAGAAAATATTTCAACAAGATATTTGTGATACGTTTAATTTAAGGCGTTCAACCGTAAGTGGTATTCTTACTACGATGGAAAAAAATACTATTATTATAAGAAAAGTAGCAAGTGAAGATCCTCGAAAAAATGAGATTAAACTCACGAAAACATTTGTAAATAATACCAAAAAAGTATCTGCTGAACTAATGAATTTAGAAAGTATTTTAGAGCAGGATTTTACTCTAGAAGAAAAGTCTGAATTGATTAGATTGCTAAAAAAATTGGCAGGAAATTTAATAGAAGAAGAGAGGAAAAAAGATGTTTAAATTATTTAAAAACTTTACTAAAAAAGATATAGGTATAATAGTTATAAGCATAATTTTGATTGTTTTTCAAGTATGGTTGGATTTAAAATTACCGGATTATATGTCCGCTATTACTAGACTTGTTCAAACGGATGGCTCTGCGATGGGGGATATCTTACGTCAAGGTGGATACATGTTACTTTGTGCCTTTGGCTCTTTAGTATCAGCTTGTATCGTAGGTTTCTTAGCTAGTAACTTGTCAGCTAATTTTTCTTATAATTTGAGAAGTAAAGTTTATAATAAAGTTTTAGATTTAAGTACTGCTGAAATAAAACAATTTCAAACCAGTAGTTTAATTACTCGTACTACCAATGATATTACCCAGTTAGAGATGCTTATTTCAATTGGTTTACAATTACTTATTAAGGCTCCAATTATGGCGGTGTGGGCGATTACGAAAATTTTAAATAAGTCCTTAGAATGGAGTATGTTAACGGCAGGATGTGTTGTTATTTTATTAGCTGTTGTTACGGGACTTATGTTAATCGTTTTACCAAGATTTGAGAAAGTCCAAAAATTAATCGATAAGATTAATAATGTTACGCGAGAATCTATAACCGGTATCCGTGTAATTAGAGCTTTCAATGCGGAAAAGTATCAAGAAAATCGCTTTGAAAACGTAAATAACGATTTAACCAATATGCAATTATTTAATCAAAAGTGCTTTGCCATTTTAAATCCAGTTATGATGCTAGTTATGAATGGTTTAACTTTGGGTATTTATGCGATTGGAACTTACTTAATCAATAATGCCGTTATCAGTGTTAAAATTACCCTCTTTAGTGATATGGTTATTTTCTCTAGTTATGGAATGCAAGTTATTATGTCTTTCTTAATGTTAGCGATGATCTTTATGATGTGGCCACGTGCTCAAATTTCGGCCCGCCGTATTAATGAGATTTTAGGTTGTGATATTAGTATCGAAGATGGTCATAATGATATTAAACCAACTGAAGTCGGTACTGTCGAATTTAAGAATGTATCGTTTAAGTACCCTGATGCTGATGAATACTTATTACGTAATATTTCCTTTAAAGTTAATAAAGGTGAGACTATTGCTTTTATTGGGTCGACTGGTTCCGGAAAGAGTAGTCTTATCAATCTTGTTCCCAGATTTTATGATGCGACTGATGGCGAAGTTTTAGTTGATGGTGTTAATGTAAAAAATTATTCTTTAGAAGAATTACATAATAAGTTAGGATATATTCCACAAAAAGCTGTTATGTTTACAGGAACTGTAAAGAGTAATGTGGCTTATGGATCTAAGAACGGTAAGAAGCCAAGTGATGCCAAAGTTAAAGAAGCCATTAAAATTGCCCAAGCCCAAGACTTTGTTTCGAAGATGGAAGATGGAATTGCTTCTCATATCGCCAGAGGTGGCACTAATGTTTCCGGCGGTCAAAAACAAAGACTAGCTATTGCTAGAAGTATTGCTAGAGACCCTGAAATTTATATTTTTGATGATTCCTTCTCAGCCCTAGACTATAAAACTGATGCCACTTTAAGAAGTGAATTAAAAAAATATACTAAAGAAGCTACTAGTATGATAGTGGCTCAAAGAATTGGGACTATTATCAATGCCGATAAGATTGTTGTTTTAGATAAAGGAACTTGTGTGGGTATTGGTACGCATCAAGAACTATTAAAAAATTGTGAGGTCTATAAGGAAATAGCCTTATCACAATTGTCAAAGGAGGAGTTAGAAAATGCCTAGACCTATGCACGGAAATAATGAAAAGTCTAAAGACTTTGTTGGTTCAATTAAAAGATTACTAGCTAACTTAAAACCATGGAAAATTCTAATGGGCTTAGCTATAACGCTTGCCTTTCTATCGGCTATTCTTTCTCTTACGGCTCCTAATAAATTATCTAGTCTAACTGATGTTGTAACTAACGGAATTAAACCTAATACTGAGGTTTTACAAAGTGTTATCACGGAAATAACTAATAATTTTAATGAGGCTAGTCTCCAAGAAAAATCAATGCTTATCTTAACTAGTGAAAATATTAGTTTCGAAGATAAAGCTACTTACCAAGAATTTTTAGCTGGTATGCAAGCTAATACTGCTAAAGATCAAAAAACTATTTTAAAGAATATTCTAGCGTTACCATATGACATTTTAAATATCTTAATCGATGATATTAATGTTAATGGAACTACTATTAGTAGAGAAGATGAGATAACTTTTCTAAATGAAGTAGTAGATATTGATTCTAGTATGGTAACTGATGAGACCCTAAAAGTTGTGGATAATTTACCAGAAACTATTTATAATTTAGTTAAACCTCAAATGGACTTAGCAGCTGCTAAAAAAATTATTATTACCTTAGTTTGCCTATACTTATTAAGTGCCATTTTTGGTTATATTCAAAGTTATTCAATGACTACTGTTTCCAATGGTTTTGCAAAAGACTTACGTACTCGTATTTCTGTTAAAATAAATAAATTACCATTAAAATACTTTGATTCTCATGAAATCGGTGATATCTTAAGTCGTGTTACTAACGATGTTGATATGATTGCTCAAAACCTAAACCAAAGTTTGGCAACCTTAATTAGTTCGGTAACCTTGTTTATTGGTTCTGTTATTATGATGTTTACCACTAACTGGGTAATGGCAATTACTGCCATTCTTTCGACTTTATTTGGTTTTACCTTTATGATTTCAATCTTAAAAAAATCCCAAAAGTATTTTATTGCTCGTCAAGAAGAGTTAGGAAACATTAACGGCCATATTGAAGAAATTTACAGTGGTCATAACGTTGTTGAATGTTACAATGCTAAAGCAGAAGTTACAAAAACTTTTGATGAACTTAATGGTCGTTTACGTGAATGTAACAAGAAGAGCCAATTCTTATCTGGTCTTATGCAACCAATGATGGGCTTTATCGGTAATTTCGGTTACGTTATGGTTTGTATTGTTGGGGCTCTACTAGCTATGAAAGGATATATTACTTTCGGAGTTATTGTCGCTTTCATGATTTATGTTCGTTTGTTTACAAATCCGCTTTCGCAAATTGCTCAAGCAATGACTTCCTTACAGACTACAGCGGCCGCTTCCGAACGTGTCTTTGAATTCTTAGATGAAAAAGAAATGACTGCCGAAAGTGATAAGACAAAAGTTTTAGACAAAGCTAAAGTTAAAGGTAACATCGAGTTTAAACATGTTAAATTCGGTTATGATGATACGAGATTAATAATTAAGGATTTCTCTGCTACTGCTCATCCTGGGGAAAAGGTTGCTATTGTAGGACCTACGGGAGCCGGGAAGACTACAATGGTTAACTTACTGATGAAATTCTATGAAATTAATTCTGGGGATATTCTAATTGATGGTGTTTCAACTAAAGATTTAACCAGAGAAAATATCCATAATTTATTTGTTATGGTCTTACAAGATACATGGCTTTTTGATGGTACTATTCGTGATAACATTAAATTTAATCAAGAAAACGTTACTGATGAAGAAATCTGGGCTGCTTGTAAAACTGTTGGTGTTGATCACTTCATTAAAACTTTACCAGGAGGCTTAGATTGTGTAATAGGGGAGAATGATTCCATCAGTGGTGGTCAAAAGCAGTTACTAACTATTGCTCGTGGTATGATTGAAAACGCTCCTTTCCTAATCCTAGATGAAGCTACTTCTAATGTTGATACTAGAACGGAAGAATTAGTTCAAAAGGCTATGGATAAATTAATGGAAGGGCGTACATCATTTATTATTGCCCACCGTCTATCCACGATTAAAAATGCTAATCTTATCCTAGTTATGAACGAAGGTAACATCATTGAACAAGGTACTCATGAAGAATTGATGGCTAAAAATGGTTTTTATGCTGATCTTTATAATTCGCAATTTAAAAAATAATTACAAGAATCATTGTCTAAATGGTTCTTTTCTTTTATAATAAGGGAAGAAGAAGGCGATAATATGTTTACGAATGATTCTAATTATTTAGACCAACATTTCTTAATTGATAATGATATTATTGAAAAGTATCTTTCTTATCCTAAATTTTCTAAAGAGGATACCGTTCTAGAAATTGGACCTGGTAAAGGAACTTTAACTAAACTTATTGCACCTCAGGTAAAGAAACTCTATGCCATTGAACTAGATACCCGCTTAAGACCTTTCTTAGAATCTATTCCTAACTTAGAAATTATCTGGGGAAGTGTCTTAGATGTTAAAATTCCCAAAGTCGATAAGATTATAACTTCACTACCTTATAGTATCATCGAACCATTTATCTATAAGATGATAGATACTGATTTCCAAGAATTATATATGTTAATGGGATCACACTATATCTTAAATGTTGTTAATCAAAACATTACTAAACTAAGTGTTATAACTAACTCTTTCTTTAAGACAGATATTTTACTAGAAGTTCCTCCCTCATCTTTTGATATACCACCTCGCACTAATTCTTTTATCGTAAAGATGGTAAAAATTAATAAACCGTTATCGAAAAAATATAAAATTTATAAAGAATTATTTTATCTCGATGAAAAGAAAATTCACAATAGTTTAATGGAAACCTTTATTAAATTAGATAAATTAACAAAAAGAACTGCTAAAGAGTATGTTAATTCTTTAGAATTACCCTCAAATATTTTAGAAAATACTTTTAAGACTTTAAGTAATGAAGACTTAAAAGTCCTTGATGAAGCCTTAGAAACGCATCTAAATTTCGAAAATTAATAAAAAAGTATTAAAAAAGCAAGAAAAAACTTGCTTTTTTCGTTGATTAATTATACAATTATATTGCGTTGGAAGTTTATGCACCCATAGCGCAATTGGATAGAGCGTTAGACTACGGATCTAAAGGTTAGGGGTTCGACTCCCTTTGGGCGCACCATCGTTTCGGGAAGTAGCACAGCTTGGTAGTGCACTAGATTTGGGATCTAGGGGTCGCAGGTTCGAATCCTGTCTTCCCGACCATTTATTGTTTATTAATATCGTATTACATATACGGTATTTTTTTTCCCTCCTTGGTTCCAAACAGGTTCTAAGGAAGAATATGAGTTTATAGAATAATTGTATAGAGTAGAAAGGAGTATCTAAATGAACGATAAAGAAAATTTTTTTTCTTATTACAAATATGCTCTTCAGATGTTAGAAACTGAAATAAATATTTTAATGGATGAGTTTGTTCTAAAACACGGTTATAATCCTGTTGAACATATTAAGTCTAGAATAAAAAGTGAGGATAGTATTAAGAAAAAACTAAAGAGTAAGGGCTATTCCTATACGGCTTCTAATATTAAGAAGAATATCCATGATGTTGTTGGTATTAGAATAGTAGTATCTTTCTTAAGCGATGTCTATGATATCGTAAGCATCTTAAGAAATAGTCAAGACTTAATAATTGTCTGTCAACAAGACTATATAAAAGAACCTAAAGATACTGGCTATATCTCTTATCATATTAATGTCTTAATACCAGTTTATCTTGATGGTAAGACTAAATACATTGAAGGAGAAATTCAAGTACGAACAATTGCTATGGACTTCTGGGCTAGTCTTGATCATAAAATCGAATATAAATTTAATAATGCTGATAAAATTCCATTAGAAGTTTATGATAAGATGTATGAAAACTCTCTAATTATTAAAGAATTAGATAAACAAATGATGCATCTAAATGAAATAGTTAATAAATATATTAAATAAAAAGTCATAATCTCATCGTTTTAGGATGAAATCTATGATTGTTAATTAAGAGATTATCGTAAACAATTTTTCAATGTCTTTGTCTTGAATTTCAAAGGCAGTACCTTTATCCTGAATTTTTCCATACTTTTCTTCCGAAGTATAGAAACTTATTTTCATATTAATTCTAATTACCCCCGTACGCAATAATTCTAAAAAAGTATAAAAATCTTTAAATTTATATATTTTAGGATTGTGATATTTATAATAAATTTCATTGTTATAAAGTCTTTTTTTAACGGGGATTATTGCTAAATAAGATAATTTCATTTTTAACCGATTTTCTAATTGCTCAAAAGACCACGAGATAGTTTTATTAATTTTCCCTAAATATATATTTCTTACTAGCAACCAAACTACTTGGTGGTCTCTGTCAATTTCTAATTTGAATTCGTTAAATAAACCAATTTTAGAGAATTTATCTCCAGTAATTTTACCAAAAAACACTTTATATCTTCGGTCTTTGCGGCTAGGCCAACCATATTTATCTAGGATTTCTTTAATTATTAATGGTCTATTATCAGGAACCATTGAAAATAAACTGATATAAGGTTCACTATTTATTAACTTGGTTTTTAATTCTATGCTATAATAGTCTGCTATAATTAGATTATCATCCTCTTTGGATAACAAATTTTCTAAGATTTTTCCGGCTGAACTGGTGCCTTTTGCCGTATTTTTAATCCAATTTTTACATTGGATTTTATAAATTTCTGTTTGCAGCTTTTTGATATTATTTTTCATCATTACTCTCTCTTTCTTTAAAAAATAATATATTTTTCTAAAGCTAATACCAAGTAAATATTTTACTACAATTATTAGAATAATAAAAGAAAAAGTAAACACATCTTTTTTTGTGTCTACTTTTATCTTACAACTTCATGCCATACCACAACTATCTTTACTTACTTATTCTACGATATCTCTTTTTAGGATGATCATATGTTTTTAAAAGATTATAATATTCCTTGAAATCTTCAATATTAAAAATTATTTGCCCGTTGATTTGAAAACATCCCTTCGTTAAATCAACCTTTAGTAAATCAATTAACTTTAAAGCATTATCACACATCAGAATATTTTTTTTCCGATTATCATTTAAACCAGGGAAAATAAGTACAAAATTATCTTTACTAGTACGCATAATAACGCCGGCTCCTTTTTCGACAAATTTACTAGCGATGAAAGTGCGAGACTGAATTTTACCAAAATCTTTAATTGCATAATTATTCATCTTATCTCTTAATAATAAATTATTAATTTTTTCAAAACACTTTGCATGTCCTAAAGAAGTATAATAATCTTTATCGCCTTTATACCCAAGATTAAGCTGAGGGTAAAATATAAAGCCTTCTTGATTATCGGGAATTAAAAGTGTTACCATATTATAATCAAAAGCATCATAATATAGTTTTCTAGCCTCATCCTTAGTTCTTAAAATCCCATTAACTACAACAAAATTATTTCCAAAATCCATCAAAACCACCTGGGGTTATTTTAACATAAATCCTAGTATTTGCAATCTTTTTTTGTTACAATAATCTCGGTGATGAAAATGGATACAAAGACTATAGAAATGATTAAAGAAAATATGAATCACGATACCTTTTTAGGCCCTCTAGCCACTAAGAATAAAGATGCTTACCGTGTAAAACCAGAACCTGAAGACATCCGTCCTCCATATTTTCATGATATCGACCGAATTATTTATTCTTTAGCCTATACGCGTTATATTAATAAAACCCAAGTATTTAGTGATACCTTAAATGATAATATTACTCGTCGTAGTACTCATGTCCAACTTGTTAGCAAGATTGCTAGGACAATTGGGCGAGCCCTAAGACTTAATGAAGACTTAATCGAAGCGGCCTCCTTAGGCCATGATATTGGTCATACGCCTTTTGGCCATGCTGGGGAAGCCATTTTAAATCGAATCTCCCTAAGAGTAGGGGAAGGCTATTTTAATCATAATATCCAAAGTGTCCGCAAATTAGAATTTCTAGAAAATAAAGGTTCAGGTCTTAACTTAACCGTCCAAGTAATTGATGCTATTATGTGTCATAATGGTGAGCTCGAACTATCTTGTTATAAACCTGTTTTTAAGACTAAAGAAGAAGTCTTCCAAGAATATTATAGAACCTATCAAGATAAAGATGCTAATACCTCACTTATTCCGATGACTCTAGAAGGCTGTGTCGTCAGGATTAGTGATATTATAAGCTACTTAGGTCGAGATATTGAAGATGCTATTCGTTTAAATTTTCTAAAACGAAGTGAGCTTCCCAAAGATATTATCCAGATTACAGGACTTACTAATAAAGAGATTGTTAACTACTTTATTAATGACATCATAAAAAACAGTATTAATAAAGATTATA
>OIZO01000443.1_pt1 | contig 28684 bp, 34 predicted proteins | sample 1588551 | NCBI WGS metagenome assembly OIZO01 (sample SAMN03283271) | human gut metagenome | biome: human-associated habitat; material: feces | host: Homo sapiens | place: Peru | collected 2012 | reverse complement strand
GTCAATGCTGTTTTTATTATTTCTTCAATTCAGAATATTCTGATAATTTAGCATTGACAAGTCTCTTCTCAAAACATCAAAACAATTCACAAGTTCATCAGAATAACTGCATTGCTTCATTCAAATTTTTGACTCCTATTATCTGGATTCCTTTCACATTTTTAACGCTTTCCACCGAGACTGCCGGCATAATACATTTTGCAAATCCCAGTTTTTTTGCTTCAGCCACCCGTTGTTCCGGCATACTTACTGCACGTACTTCTCCGTTCAAGCCCACTTCACCAAATATAATCGTTCCTTCTTCTACAGGGCGATTCTTATAACTTGACACAATTGCCATCACAATTCCCAAGTCCAGTGCAGGCTCATTAATCTTAATCCCGCCTGCAATATTTACATAAGCATCATAATTAGACAGTCGGTAGCCAATTCGTTTCTCCAGAACGGCCATTAACAGATTTACACGGTTATAGTCGGTTCCTGCCGCTGTTCTTCTCGGCATTCCAAAATTGCTTTCACATACCAGTGCCTGTATTTCCAATAAAATTGGGCGTGTTCCTTCCATGGAGCATGCCACCACTGAACCTGAAGAGTCTTCCAGTCTTCCATTTAACATAAATTCCGAAGGATTTTTCACCTCCGTCAAACCATTCTGGCGCATTTCAAATACACCTATTTCATTAGTAGAACCAAATCTGTTCTTTACCCCTCGCAAAATACGATAAGAAGCATGTCGGTCTCCTTCGAAATACAACACGGTATCTACCATATGCTCTAACACACGTGGTCCTGCCACTGTACCTTCTTTTGTTACATGTCCTACAATGAAAATGGTAATGTTTAGTCCTTTTGCCAACTGCATCAGCATATTGGTTGCCTCACGAACCTGAGACACACTTCCCGGTGCAGAGCCCACCTCTTCACTGTACATGGTCTGTATGGAGTCTATCACGACCACTTCCGGCTTTTCCCGTTCAATAACGCCTTTAATCAGTTCAAGATTTGTTTCACACAATAATAAAAGATTATCGGTAAATTCACCCATACGTTGGGCACGTAATTTAATCTGCCGGAGCGATTCTTCACCCGATATATATAAGACCTTTCTTTTTTCCCGGGTCAGATTCTGGCAGACCTGCAAAAGCAAGGTAGATTTTCCGATTCCCGGGTCACCTCCAACCAATATCAGAGAACCGGGAACAATCCCTCCCCCAAGAACACGGTCCAGTTCTTCCATTTTGGTACCGATACGTTCTTCCTCTTCTGTTTTTACCTGCGACAAAGGAAGCACATTCAATTCCTGATATTCTCTTGCCCCTACCGATTTAGACACGGTAACCTTTTCTTCCACAAAGGTATTCCATTCCTTACATGCCGGACATTGCCCTAGCCATTTGCCAGCTTCATGTCCACAATTCTGGCAGAAATATATGGTTTTCTTTCCTTTTGCCATTCCCCTGACTCCTTTTTTACTACTATTCTTTCACAAAGATATCGAGAGTAAATCTCCCGATTATAATACTTATGATACCTGCGGATTGTTTCGTGTTTTATCCTCTCACAACGCAACATAAAATTCTTGTATACGAAAAGGGCTGTTCAAAGCAGCCCTTTCCTTTGCCAATATACATCTGAAAATTATCATCTGTCTCCAGATATTTTTTTATTTCTTTACTACTTTTACTTCTACGCTTTCTTTTGCAAGTTCTGCGCTGATGCTGAGTTTTCCACCCAAATTGGTTGTCATATCTCCGACATTTATCTCGTTCATGTATACTACATACTCTGTCTCCGGCTCTAATTCCAGTGTAATCTGAGCAGTTGTTTCACCAGATACTGTAAATGATACCAGCTCGTCTGATTCTTTGAAATGTTCTACGACTGTACCCGGTACGGATTCATAAACAAACATTTCATTTTTTTCAAGCTTGGTAATTTCTTTAAATGTTTTTACTTTATATAAATCTCCTTCAAATTCATATCCATCTTTTTTTGTTTTTTCACTGAGTGTGTAATCTCCGAAACTGAGTGTCCCATCTGCCTCATTTCTGATAAGTTCTTTGACTACTGCCATTTCTTAAGTCCTCCTAAGGGTTTTTCTTTTGCGTAATGCCATTATATAATAATTAAAATAATTTTTCTAGCCGTTTATTCTCTTTGGAACAAATTTTATTTCATTTTTAGAAAGGCTGACATCTACATAGTCTCCCCTGTAAATTTCTCCATTCAGAATTGCTTCTGCTAATTTGTCCTCCAACTGGCTCTGTACTGCACGGCGCATTGGCCTTGCACCATATTTTTTATCCATACCGACTTCTACGATATGTTTCTTCACGGAATCTTTGATGTGAAGAGTCAGGTCAAGCTGTTCTTTCGCACGGTTTACTACTTCTTTACACATCAGACCTACAATCTTCTGCATTTCTTCTGTGCCTAATGTATGGAAAACGATAATCTCATCAATACGATTCAGAAATTCCGGGCGGAAAATCTGTTTCACTTCTTCCATAACATTTGCTTTCATACGCTTATAGTCCTGTGCTGCGTCTTCTTTCTGGACAAATCCAAGCTTTTTCGGCTCAATAATGGATTTTGCTCCTGCGTTGGAAGTCATAATAATCACGGTATTACGGAAATCTACTTTTCTTCCATGAGAATCCGTGATATGTCCGTCATCCAAAACCTGCAGTAAAATATTAAATACATCTGGATGTGCCTTTTCTATTTCATCAAACAGGATAACAGAATATGGATTCCTTCTTACTTTCTCGCTGAGCTGTCCGCCGTCCTCATGTCCTACATATCCCGGAGGCGAGCCAATCATTTTAGACACACTGTGTTTTTCCATATATTCAGACATATCTACCCGAATCATATCTTCTTCATTTCCAAACAGCGCTTCTGCAAGTGCCTTGGAAAGTTCTGTCTTCCCTACACCTGTCGGCCCTAAGAACAGGAATGAACCGATTGGTCTTTTTGGGTCTTTCAGGCCCACTCTGCCTCGTTTTACTGCTTTGGAGAGTGCAACTACCGCATCATGCTGACCAATAACACGTTTTTCCAGTGTCTTTTCCAATTTTTGTAAGCGGGAGCTTTCACTTTCACTTAATCGCTGAAGTGGAATCTTGGTCCATGCTGATATAACATCCATCACATCTTCCTCTGTCACATCAACAACTTTTCCTGTATTTTTCTTGTCAAATCTTGCCTTTGCCTGTTCCAGTTTTTTCTGCAAATCTTTCTGTTCGTTATGCAGACGGGAAGCTTCTTCAATATCTCCCACCTTCAGACTTTCTTCCTTAGCGATACCAAGGACTTTGCACTCTGTCTCCATTTTCTGAATATTCTCAGGCACTTTAAATCCACGAAGTTTTACTCTGGAACAGCTTTCGTCCAATACATCCAACGCCTTATCCGGCAAAAATCTGTCATTGATATATCTGCATGACAAATGAACCGCTGCCTCTAAAGCTGCGTCTGTAATCTGTACCTTATGATGTGCTTCGTATTTTTTCTGAAGCCCTTTTAAAATCGTGATGCTTTCTTCTTCACTCGGTTCTTCCACCGTTATCGGTTGAAATCTTCGTTCGAGAGCCGCATCCTTCTCAATATATTTTCTATATTCTGTCAGTGTGGTTGCACCGATAAGCTGGATTTCCCCACGGGCAAGAGCAGGTTTTAAAATATTTGCCGCATCAATAGCGCCTTCCGCACCACCTGCACCGATAATCGTGTGCAATTCATCCAGAAATAAAATAATATTTCCGGCACTTTTTACTTCCCGTATCATACGTTTCATACGTTCTTCAAACTCACCACGATACTTAGAACCGGCTATCATTGCAGGCAAATCTAGAACCAGAATCCGTTTTTCTTTCATTTCTTCCGGAACCATACCTGCTGCAATATGAATGGCAAGACCTTCTACAATGGCGGTCTTTCCAACTCCGGGCTCTCCCACAAGACAAGGATTATTCTTGGTACGTCTACTGAGGATTTGCATGACCCGTCCGATTTCCTCCTGACGGCCAATCACCGGGTCCAGTCTTCCTTCTTTTGCCTCCAGTGTCAAATCCGTTCCGTACTGTTCTACAATACCTCCCTGTCCTTCTCCATCTTTCTGACTCTCTGCATATTCTCTTGGGTCTATCCCCATGGCAATCAGTAAGTCCTGAAATACCTTATTGACATTAATATTTAAAGTAGACAGCATTTTAGCTGCTATACAGTCTCCATCCTTCAGCATGGCAATAAGCATATGCTCTGTTCCCACTTTTTCTGAATGAAAATTCGCAGCCTCATTTCTGCTTTCTTCCAGAATATACTCTAATCTCGGGCTTAATTCTACCGCCTTTCTGCCGGGCATCCCCTGCTCAGGTGTAGAAATGAGTACATCCATAGCTTTCTTCATCTGTTCTTCGTCCAACTGGTTCTGTGCAAGCACCTGTCCTGCAACGCCCGTATAGACTTTCTTTAATCCCCAAAGGAGATGTTCGGTTCCCACATAAGGGTGCTTAAATTGTGCCGCAGCCTTTTTCGCAATCTGAAATGCTTCCCATGCCTGCTTTGTGTATTGACTTTCCACCATAAACTACAACATTCTCCATTTCTATCTGTTTACTCTTCTTCAAATTCATACTCATCATAAATCAAATCAACAATCTCATGTACTTCTTCTCTTGTAATCTTCTTACAGCTTCCATGAGCCAGAATGATTCGCATCTTCTCCTGCAATTCTTCCAGAGCCTGCAGTTTATTCACATCAATACTGATGACTGCTCCTCTACGCTTATCCAATTGCAGAAATCCTTCTCTTCTCAGCACATTATATGCCTTATTTACCGTATGCATATTGATTCCAATATTATCCGCCATCTGACGCACCGATGGAAGCGTATCCCCCTCACGTATGGTCGAAGTCGCAATTCCAAGAACTATCTGATTCCGAAGCTGGACATATATGGCTTCTTCACTTTCAAAATCAATTTCAATCAGCATAATGTACCTTCTTTCTCTTTCGCAAGATTGTTATATGTATGGTAGCACAAAAAACCATCCAGGTCAATTCATTTCCATGGATGGTTTTCCGTAAATTTTCTAAATTAAAATGCTATCTATTTCAATACTTTTTCTGCTATTTTATTTTTCACTTTCTTTTTTTAACGGACGAAATGATTGAATTGTTATCCCCCTATATTCAATAATTCCTTCATCTCCTACTGTAATAAGTACAGTCAATCCGTGAAAACTTCTAAGCCTTTTTCTTTCGCCATTTTCAAACTCCACAACATACCATTCTATATTTCCCTGCTTAATAGGTTTTTCCAAAATTTTCACTTTTTCTGTATGTAATGGTTGTGAATTATCTTTAGATTTTATAAAAAAATAAGCAATCCACACTACAATTCCTAATATACATAATACAACAAAAATTGTCATAATTTCAGTTGATGATAGAGAACTACCTCCACCTATACGAAAATATGTCATAATTCGCTCTCCTCACTCTCTCTAATTTTTAATTTCTTCATTATACAAGTTTTTAAATTCATCATAGGATATCGGTGTTGCATTTAACTTACTTGCGTATGGTGCAATTTGATTCGAAATTTCTTCAGCATTCTTACCTATGACATGTACAAAGACATTACTATTAGAACGCCACACTATTGAGTTTCCATTTTCCATTGTTCCTACGTTGATTACCCCATCGCTGATACCTATTGATGCCGCTCCGGTTATGCTGACCTGATGTTTATCTTTAAAACTAAATATATCTCCCACATCAATGTCTTCTGGCAATTCAACGGTAATGCAAGAATCATCAGAATTCTGGTTCTCTGCAGTCTTTGTTCCACACCCGGCAATCACACTGGCAAACAAGCAAACAAATAATAGTAAAATATAATGTCTTTTTCTTTTAAGCATAAATAACTCACTCCTTTCTTTTGTTTTGACATTTACTAAATGTCATTTTTACTCAAATTATATCATACACTATCCATATTGACAAGTACTAAATGTCAAATAAGCTATTTGGAGGAATTCAAATGTATAAAAACAAATCTTCTGTCGGTACTAATAACATATGTGGTCCTAAAATAGCCCGTTTGCGGAAACAACTAAATCCGAAAATCTCCCAAAGAGCTTTTGCTGATAAATTGCAATTGCAGGGAATTGATTTAGACAAAAATGCCATTCAAAGAATTGAATGCGGGAAAAGATTTGTCACTGATATAGAGTTAAAAGCATTTGCACAAATTTTAAACACTACCACTGATGAACTTTTAAACACTGACTAATATTTTTCATTCTTTAAAATATCAAAAATAAATTTTATCCATATGTAATTCAGAAACCGCCCTTGTTATAAAATAAAGACAGTTTCTGTCAGATTTTATAAAGCATTAATTTCGTCAGAATTCTTAAAACGATAAATAGTGTTTTATGCTTCTGTCTCTTTCTTCTTAAGTACCTGTGGACGGAATACCAATAATACCATCAGAAATCCCACCAAAGAAACTGCTGCCGCCACAAGAAATACTGCATTACATCCATTTCTGATATTTTCCGCATTGGCGGCATCGCTGACCGTATTGATTTCATATGCCACTCCGTAAATCGAGGAGCTGATACTTCCTGAGAGAGAGGTCACAAAAGTAACAAGTGCCGTTCCAATACCGATTTCTTCTGTCGGCAGAGTCCGCTGTACCGCAGGAGTAATGGACACTGCACGGAAGCCTTCGGAAATTCCGGTTAAAGCAAGTAGAAAATAAATCAGGAAAACAGAAGTTGTTGCAGTTGTAAATCCAAGTACTGCCATCGGAACCGCTGCAAAAAGGGTCGCAATCGCCATAGCTTTCCAGTTGTTCTCATAGGCTTTTCCTACCCATGCCCCGGCTGCTGCCGGAAGAAGCATACAGATAATGGTCCGTGGCATTTGAAGGGAGCCTGCGAGACCGGTTGAAGTTCCGAGTACTCTGGTTGCCACAATGGGAATATAGGTATTCATGGCAGCAAGATAAAAATATGCCAGAAAGCTGATTATGAGCAAAGTGGTATATTCTTTATTTTCAAATAATTGTAGGGGAATTACCGGTTCCTGTACTTTGTCCTCTACTTTTATCATCACAAAAATTGCCAGAATTCCCAACACAAACCCAGCTATTACCATTGGGTTTGTCCACCCTACGGTTGGCGCATAATACAGGGAAAGCAAAATGCTGACCAGTGCAGCCACAAGTGCAAGGATTCCTCCTACATCAATAGCAACCTTTTCTTCCCGCTTTTTATTTGGCAGATTCATGCCTATTAGTACAACTCCGATAATCAGGGGAATTACCGGAACTAAAATCGCCAGTTCCAGATATCCCAAATCCGTGAGGACTCCGGCTATAATACTGCCGCCAAATCCACCAATCGCAATTGCTGCTGCCAGATATCCCATTACTTTCGGAACATCCTTCTTTTCATTGATCAGTCCAACAATAATATAAGGTGCGGCAGTAAATGTCCCCTGTGCCAGTCCCACAATCAGTCTGAGAATCATAAGCGGAAGAATGGAATGCACAAATGCAATTCCAATCCCGGCAAACGCACAGATAATTCCTGATACGATTACGATATTTCTCCGCCCTGTCAAATCTCCCAATTTGCCACCAATCGGCGTCATGATAGTCACTCCAAGCGCTCCTAAGATTGAAAATAGTGACACATATCTAAGTGCACCTACTGATTCTAAAATAGATGAACCGAGTGTGGAAAGTGCCAGTCCCGACATCGCAACTGAAAGCATGATGCAAATGCACCCTGTCTGTACTGCATTTTTCTTTCCTTTTGGAAGCGGAACCGCAACTGTTTGTTCTGTTTGTGTATAAGACATATCTTTCCTCCTTTGCAGTCTACATGAAAGATTTTATTCTTTGGTAGTATTCCACAAACACGGAAAAATATTTCCCGGAACGTAAAAAGAGATTGCTGCGTTCTTGCAACAACCTCTTTGAAATTTCATGATTCGATTTTACAAAACTTAGCTGATTACCAGATTCTGTTCTTTCATTACATTGATGACTTCATCAACATATTTTTCGCAGATTTCCTGTGTCTCCGCTTCCACCATAACACGGATAACCGGTTCCGTCCCACTTTCACGAACTAAGATTCGTCCATTTTCACCTAATGCTTCCGTCACTGCTTCAATAGCTTTCACAACTTCCGGATTTTCCCTTGCTGTTTTCTTATCTGCCACACGCACATTTTTCAAAAGCTGCGGATAAATCGTCACTTCTTCTGCAAGCTTTCCAAGGGTCTGCTTTGTTTCCATAATCACTTCCATGATCATTAAGGATGTCAGGATACCATCACCTGTAGTAGCGTGTTTTGCAAAAATTACGTGACCGGACTGTTCTCCACCTAACATGAAATTATTCTGAACCATATTTTCGTATACATATTTGTCTCCGACTTTGGTCTTTTCATATTTCATGCCGATTTTATCGCAGGCTTTGTAAAGTCCTAAGTTTGACATAATGGTGGTTACAATAGTATCTCCATTTAACTGTCCACGCTCTTTTAAATATTTTCCGCAGACATAGAGAATTAAATCTCCGTCTACTACATTTCCATTTTCATCAACAGCAATACATCTGTCTGCGTCACCGTCATAGGCAAATCCTACGTCAAGTTTATTTTCTCTTACATATTCCTGAAGGACATGAATATGGGTAGAACCACATTCTGTATTGATGTTGGTTCCATTTGGCACGTTATTGATCACATAAGTCTTTGCTCCCAGTGCATCAAATACACTCTTCGCAATGGAAGATGCACTTCCGTTTGAGCAGTCAAGACCCACTCTCATTTCCTTAAAGGAACGGGTAGCCAGTGAAATCAGATGTCCTATGTAGCGGTTTCTTCCTGCTGCATAGTCTATAGTGCGTCCGATATTTTCTCTCTGAGCCAGTGGAAGTTCTTCTGTTTCGCCATCAATATAGGCTTCAATCTTTTCTTCTACTTCTGCTTCTATCTTATGTCCTTTGCTGTTAATCAGTTTGATTCCATTATCGTAATATGGATTGTGACTGGCTGAAATCATGATTCCGCAATCGAAATCCTCTGTTCTTGTAACATAGGAAACACTCGGTGTTGTAGTTACATGAAGAAGATATGCATCTGCTCCTGATGCAGTAAGTCCTGCTGCAAGTGCATATTCGAACATGTAGCTGCTTCTTCTGGTATCTTTTCCGATTACAATTCTTGCTTTGTGCTCCTGTCCGAAATACCATCCAAGATAGCGTCCTACTTTAAATGCATGTTCTACGGTCAGCTTTACATTTGCTTCTCCACGGAAACCGTCTGTTCCAAAATATTTTCCCATTGTTTTACTCCTTTTTCTTTAATTTTCTGTTTGAAAACGTTTTGCCTGTTCTTCAATCAAATCATTATCATCAAAGTAATTAATCTTCATTGCATCTTTCACTTCTTTCAGAGTCTGGGCTGCAACTTTTTCAGCCTTTTCGCTTCCGGTCCGAAGGATCTCATATATATCCGGGATTTTCTTCTCTAATTCTTTTCTTCTGGCACGAATCGGTGCAAGTTCTTCCTGCATAACCGCATTTAAGAAACGTTTTACTTTCACATCGCCAAGACCGCCTCGTCTATAGTGGTCTTTCAGTTCATCCAAATTCTGATATTCCGGTAAATATTTTGCAAAATGTTCATCCTTGCAAAATGCATCCAGATAAATAAATACGCAGTTTCCTTCTACCTGTCCCGGATCAGAGACCTTGAGGTGGTTCGGGTCTGTGTACATACTCATAATCTTTTTCTGTACTTCTTCTTCTGTATCTGATAAATAAATACAGTTGCCAAGGGATTTGCTCATCTTTGCTTTGCCATCGATTCCCGGCAGACGGCAGCAGCTTTCATTTTCCGGAATCAGTGCTTTCGGCATTACCAGCACTTCATCATAGGTACTGTTAAACTTATGCACGATTTCACGGCACTGTTCAATCATTGGAAGCTGGTCTTCCCCAACCGGTACTGTGGTTGCTTTAAATGCAGTAATATCAGCAGCCTGACTAATCGGATAGGTAAAGAATCCCACCGGAATGCTCGCTTCAAAATTGCGCATCTGAATCTCTGACTTCACTGTTGGATTCCTCTGAAGACGCGAAACAGTTACCAGATTCATATAGTAAAATGATAACTCTGTAAGTTCCGGAATCTGTGACTGAATGAAAATAGTTGATTTTTCCGGGTCAAGTCCGCAGGACAGATAATCCAGTGCTACTTCTATGATATTCTGTCTTACCTTTTCCGGATTATCTGCATTATCCGTAAGTGCCTGTGCATCTGCGATCATGATAAATATCTGGTCATATTCTCCCGAATTCTGCAGTTCTACCCTTCTCTTTAATGACCCAACATAATGTCCCACATGCAGTCTTCCTGTTGGGCGGTCACCTGTTAATATAATTTTTTCCATTATCCGTTCCTCTCTATTATTTATAGGCCAGTTTTCTGCCCTCTTTTTCCTCTTCATTCTATTTTAGAAATACATCTCTGCTTTGTCAAGCATTGTGCCTTAAACCCCAGCTTCTCTCCTAAGGCGGTCCATTCTTTCATCCAGTTCTTCGCTTAATCTCGCGCATTCAATCAATTCCTGCTCCATGCTGCCTGTAAACTCATTTGTTTTCTTGTAATGTAATTGATGTTCCAAACTAGCCCAGCAATCCATTGCTATGGTTCGAAGCTGGATTTCCACTTTCATGCTCCGCTTCTCACTGCGCAGGAAAATAGGAACCGCAACAATCAGATGCAGGCTTCGATATCCATTATCTTTCGGATTCTGGATATAATCCTTTTTCTCGATTAATGTGATATCGTCCTGTTTGAGAAGTGCATCTGCCAGATTATACACATCTTCTGGAAATGAACAGATAACCCGCACTCCTGCCACGTCATTCAGATTTTCTTCAATCGCAGAAAGAGAAATAGGAAGCCCTTTCCGCTCCATCTTTTCCTTGATACTTGCAATCTTCTTTAACCTGCATTTAATACTGTTAATCGGATTCCGGTCATGCTGAAGTGAAAATTCTTCATCCAGAACGCGGAACTTGGTTTCTATTTCCATAAGGGCACATTGATAATAAGTCATCAGCTTCTGGAATTCCATTCCCTTTTTCTCCGCCCATTCAAATGCACCTGTGCTCATTATCAGTTCCTGAGCGATTCTCTTATATGCATCTTCTTTTTTCATTATACCCACCTTATCATATGTTTCCATGCGCATATTCCTATGCACATGTTCTTATGCACAAAAGACCCCAAATGTTCTCCGGGGTCTTCTTATATTGCTTTTATTCTTCCACTTCTACAGTCAATACAGATGTACAGTGTGGACATCTTGTTGCGTCAATCTTCACTTCTGATTTGCAGAATGGACATACCTTTGTAGTAGGTGCTTCCGGTTCTGCTTCCTGTTTCTTTGTAAACTCCGCATTCAATCGGTTCATTAATTTTATAAAGCAGAAAATAACCAGTGCCATCAGCAGGAAATTAATCACTGCTGTAATAAAGTTTCCATAATTGATGGATGCTGCATTTTCACCCGCGCCAAGCTGAATCTTCCATGCAGAAAAATCAATTCCTCCTGTAATCAGACTGATAACCGGCATAACGATATCATTTACCAAAGAAGATACAATGGTCTGGAATGCGCCACCTATAATTACACCGACTGCCAGGTCCATTACATTTCCCCGGCTGATAAATGTCTTAAATTCTGAAATAAAACTTTTTGCTGCCATTTGTACTTCCTCGCTTTCCACTATAACACATGAAAATTCTTAGATTCTTTTGATAACTGATAAAGCAGTTTCTTCATTGCTTCATCCTGAAGTTCCCCACGAATAACAAGCCGGAAACGTGCTTCTTCCTGATTTTCTTCCAGCACCTTGAAATCTTTCATATGAAAGCCGTAATCCCCAATCATCGTGAGAATTGCTGATGCACCATTTAATTGATTTGGCCTTGTCAGCTCCATTTTCACATATCCATTACCGCTTTCTTCTGCCTCTGCCAAAATAGGCTGAACCACTTCCGGATTCCAGTCATAAATCAGACCATACTCGTATTTTCTGGCAACTTCCATCATCTTTCGCACAAATGCAGTATACTCTATTTTCAGCTCCGGTGCAACATCTTCCGACAGGCGCGCCAGAATTTCCGCCTCCCGGTCTGCCTTGTAAATCTCATCTCCAGCAGTATATTTTACTTCTGCTACATGCTTTGCAGCCTCCATTCTCTGCAAAAACAACTCTTTTATCTGAGGGTCTATCCGGTCAATCTCTTTTCTTATTTCTGCTAAGGTCACTTTTCCGCCTCCAACTAAATCATAAAATTTTCTCTTTCCATATCCGGTAAATTTATTATAATAGGATTGTTGACAAAATACAAATGGAGGAATTTCACTTGAATACGATAAATAAACGTACCTTCGGCGCGATCGCCACAATTGCTTCTGCCGTTCTTTTCGGCTGTATGCCCATGTTTGTTAAAACCATTTTAACAGGCGGCAGCAATACCTTAACCATCACGGGACTCCGGTTTCTGCTGTCTCTGCCTGCTTTATTTTTATTTCTAAAGAAAAAGAAAATTTCCCTTGCAATCTCCGGAAAAGAAGCACGGCAAATTTTCTTTTTAACTGTATTTGGTTACGGGATTACACCGATTTTGTTATTTGCATCCTATAACTTTATTCCATCAGGAATGGCTACTACCATCCATTTCTGCTATCCTGCATTTACCATTTTAGGCTGTATCCTGTTCTTAAAACAGAAACCTCAATTACAAAAGCTTATCTGCATTGCACTGTGTATGGCAGGAATTCTCCTGTTCTACAACGGCAGTGAAAATGCAGCAGGACTCTTTCCCGGTATGCTTCTGGCATTCTCCTCAGGCATTACCTATTCCTTCTACGTGATTTACTTAGACGCAAGCGGTCTGCAGGCTATGGATACTTTTAAATTGATTTTTTATATGCATCTTATTGCCTCACCTATGATTTTCCTTGTGGCAGGTCTCACCGGAAATCTTGCCCTGCACCTTACTTTAAATGCATGGCTTGTCATGATTTTCATGTCCCTGTCCTTATGCTTCATCAGCGTTTCCGGCTTTCAAATCGGAGTAAAATACATTGGTCCTGCAAACACTACCATTCTGAGTACCTTTGAGCCGATTACCAGCCTGATTGTCGGAGTGCTCGTTTACCATGAGGCACTGACCCTCCGCAACATCATCGGCTGTATTGCAATCTTATCCGCAACGGTAATCGTAGGTAAAAGCAAGGAATAATTTACATACTATTTATTTTCTAGTGGTGGAACAGTCTGATTCCGGTAAATGCCATTGCCATGTCATATTTATTGCAGGTTGCAATCACATTATCGTCTCTCACTGAACCACCCGGCTGTGCAATATATTTTACACCGCTCTTATGTGCACGTTCAATATTATCTCCAAATGGGAAGAAGGCGTCAGAACCAAGCGCTACGTCGGTCAGCTTATCCAGCCATGCACGTTTTTCTTCTCTTGTAAATACTTCCGGCTTTTCTGCAAATGTATTTTCCCAGACTCCATCTGCAAGCACATCCATGTATTCCTCTCCCATGTAAACATCAATGGCATTATCTCTGTCTGCACGTTTGATATGGTCTTTGAATTTCAGGTTCATAACCTGTGGGCTCTGTCTCAGCCACCAGTTGTCAGCCTTCTGACCTGCAAGACGGGTACAATGAATACGTGACTGCTGCCCTGCACCGATTCCAATTGCCTGTCCATCCTTGACATAGCATACAGAATTAGACTGTGTATATTTCAAAGTAATCATGGCAATTGCAAGGTCAATCTTTGCTGCGTCTGTGATGACTTTATTATCTGTAACCACATTTGAGAAGAAATCTTCCGTAATCTTTAATTCATTTCTTCCCTGTTCAAATGTAATTCCAAACACATCCTTATGCTCGATTGGTTCTGGAACATAATCCGGGTCAATCTGAATTACATTGTAGTTTCCATTTTTCTTCTGTTTTAAGATTTCAAGAGCCTCTGGTTCATATCCAGGTGCGATCACACCATCTGACACTTCTCTCTTAATCAGTCTTGCTGTATCTACATCACACACATCAGAAAGAGAAATAAAATCTCCGAAAGAAGACATTCTGTCTGCGCCTCTGGCTCTCGCATAAGCACTCGCAAGCGGAGAAAGTTCTCCCAGATCATCTACCCAGTAAATCTTTGCAAGGGTTTCGCTGAGTGGAAGTCCTACGGCTGCTCCTGCTGGTGATACATGCTTGAATGATGTAGCTGCAGGAAGCCCTGTCGCTTTCTTAAGCTCTGACACAAGCTGCCAACCATTAAATGCATCCAAAAAGTTAATATAGCCCGGACGTCCAGAAAGTACTTTGATTGGAAGATCACTTCCATTCTTCATATAAATGCGTGATGGTTTCTGATTTGGGTTACATCCGTACTTTAATTCTAATTCGTTCATGTCCGTATCTTCTCCTTATTTATTTCCTTTGATTGAATTACTTATTTGTTCTTATTCACAATCTTTGTCTCGTACTTGCCTGTCGCAATATCGATATATCTTACGAACAAAGAAACCTTGTTATCTTCATTTAAACTGTTCCAAAGTGTCTCGGTAAATGCTTCTATATCGTTTGGAATGGCAACTAACTTTGGTTCTCCTTCAAAGCTTGGAAGGGGATTGCCATCGCACTTATAAGTATGGATAAAATGTCCTTCTCCTGCGACCGGATTTTCATAGGCAAATGTATAGCGGTTGCACGCCTCCGGATTGCCGTTATTGCTTTTCAGAATAGACATTGCGTAATTGTATTTTCCATTTTCTGTATGCAGGATTCCGGAAATACGAGGAGTGTAGTTTGGTCCATCCGGTTCAAATTCACGGCTTCTCAGTGACTGTTCAAATGTCATCTGATGGTCCATTCCTTCGTAAATGGTATCTGTCTGGTCCCCATTTGTCACAATCAGTTTATTGCCAAGTGTTCTGACTGGCGCATAAATAATCAGACTTGGGTCTGTGAGTTTCGACTCATCAAATGCCTGTGTACGAATTCCTTCGCCATCTTCTACGAATACACGATTCCGGCTGTTTTCGCTTCTTCCCATAATGAAGTATGCCGCAACAGCTTTTGTCCCATCCTCTGATTTACCAATGATGATTCCTCTTCCAGGGTAAGAGTTTGACTGCAATTCTTTTTCGATTGACAACATTTCCATTCCGATTCTCCTTTTTATAATTTGTACTTATTTTTAGGTTTGTATTTATAAGTTATATTATAACTGAAACTGCTATATATTTCTATCCCTTTTTTGCAATATGTGAAAAAAGATAGGTAAGAAGTTAAAAGTATCTCTTGTTCTTCTTCCAATTATTAGGTACAATAAACTGGTTATCTTATTACGAAAGAGGGTTTATCATGAATCGACGTACAGCATTTGCCGCAGGAATCCGGGACGGAATTCCAATCTGTCTCGGTTATTTTGCGGTTTCATTTACATTTGGTATCATGGCGAGAAATGCAAATCTGTCTGCATGGGAAGCAGTTCTCATCTCCGCCACCAATGTTACCAGTGCAGGACAGTTCGCAGGTTTATCTTTGATTACATCGTCTGCATCTTATATGGAAATGGCATTTACCCAGCTCATCATCAATCTTCGCTATTGCCTGATGTCCTGCGCCCTTTCCCAGAAACTGGATGAAAACACACCCTCCTTCCACCGTTTTTTTATCTCTTACGGTGTGACAGATGAAATATTTGGAATTTCCGCAGCGCAGAAGGGAAAACTGCATCCATTCTATTCTTATGGAGCAATCAGCGTAGCTGTTCCCGGATGGGTACTGGGAACTTTCTTTGGTGTAGTATCCGGAAATATTCTTCCGGCCAGAATGGTAAGTGCCTTAAGCGTAGCCCTTTATGGTATGTTTATTGCAATCATCGTTCCACCTGCAAAGGAAAACCGCGTTCTTGCTGGAATTGTTATTCTGTCCATGGGACTGAGTTTTCTATTTGCAAAACTGCCTGTATTATCCCAGATATCGTCAGGTTTCCGTATTATCATCCTGACCATCCTGATTGCAGGCGTGGCCGCTTATTTCTTCCCGGTTTCTGAAGAAACAGAAAAGACGGAGGTTATGGAAATTGAATCATAATATTTATATCTATATATTTGTTATGGCCGGTGTGACCTATTTGATTCGTCTCCTGCCACTCACACTGATTCGTAAGGAAATTCAGAACAACTACATAAAGTCATTCTTATATTATGTTCCTTATGTGACACTGTCAGTAATGACTTTTCCTGCCATCTTAGAAGCAACTGCAAATATCTGGTCTGCTCTGGCCGGTTTTATCATTGCACTGATTATGGCATACAAGAAAAAGAGCCTCATTACCGTTTCCCTTTTCTCTTGTATCATGGTTTTCATTGTAGAATTATTCACGGGATTGTAGAAAAAAAGGCAATTTTTTTTAGAAGTTTTCACTCATTGAAAACTTCTATTTTTTATTTGACATCAATAATGGATTGTGATAATCTATATTTGTGTTTTGGATAAGATTGAGATTTCACATATTTTTGTAAATCATTTACTATCCTTGATGATTTACGAAAATATGTGATTTTTATATTTTTCAGACATAATTATATTTCAGGAGGGTTCAAGTATTATGAACAAAGGAACAGTTAAATGGTTTAATTCTCAGAAGGGTTACGGATTCATCACTAACGCTGAAAACGGCGAAGACGTATTCGTGCATTTCTCAGGAATCGCAGGAGAAGGTTACAAGACATTAGAAGAAGGACAGAATGTATCTTTCGAAATCACAGAAGGAAATCGTGGACTTCAGGCAGTTAATGTTGTTGTAGAATAATTGGTGACAATCGAGCAGGAGGCTAATCATTAATTGATTAGCCTCCTGCTCACACCACCGTGCATACCGTTCGGTACACGGCGGTTCTTTAGTTTTCACAAGGACTGAGGCATCATCAAAGATGCTTTCAGTCCTTTTTGTTCACTCTTTTCGTAAAATATCCACTGTATGTGCACATGCTCCCATGAGTTCCATCCGCTCACATGTTGCCAGATGATACTCGATAAACTTCTCATAAATCTGTTCGTCCATTGCATTTAAGATTTGTCTCATATAGTCTGCCGGACCATCTGCGGAAATAATCTTCTCCCGCTTCAATCCTGCAGCCTGATTATATGATGCAATATCTTCCAGACGCACATAATCATACAAATCCTCTTTATCTGGATTGACACGAAACTCTTTCGTAATTTTTCCATTCTCCAGACATTCCAGTATGTGATTCTCTTTAAATCCATAAGTCAGAATACTATATTCATTCATTAGATAAGCAACCAGAATAACACCGTCCTTCTTGACTACCCTTTTCGCCTCTGTAAGCGTCTTTACCTTGTCCTCAAAGGTATATAAGTGATACATAGGTCCAAACACCAGTACAAGGTCAAATTCTTCGTCTCCGAAGCGTGAAAGCTTCAGCGCATTTCCCTGATAAGCCTTTACAGAACTGTTTTTCTTTTTCAGAATTCCCAGATTGTATTTTACCAGTTCTACTGCAGTCACATCATAGCCCTCTTCCGCAAGTGCCACGGAATACCTTCCCGTACCTGCTCCTACATCCAATATCTTCTTCGTCTTATCATCCCCAAGGTACTGATGAATATATTTCATGGATGTAAGAAATTCAACTTTTCCATGTCTGCTGTTCAGACGCTTTTCCTCATTAAATTTGTTATAGTATTGCTCTAATTCTGTCATCATAATTTGCCACCCTAAAAAAATGAGGCATAGGAAATCCTACGCCTCATATAAGTTTCATTAACTCTTACAGTAATCCACCAATTGATACAAACAATGGAGCAAATACTAATGCTACAACTGTCATCAATTTGATAAGAATGTTGATAGATGGACCAGACGTATCTTTGAATGGGTCACCTACTGTATCACCAACAACTGCTGCTTTATGAGCTTCGCTACCTTTTCCACCGTGATTTCCATCTTCGATGTATTTCTTAGCGTTATCCCATGCACCACCTGCATTTGACATGAAGATAGCCATCATAACACCTGTTACCAAAGAACCAGCAAGAAGTCCGCCAAGAGCTTCTGTACCAAGAATGATACCTACAGCAAGTGGAGAAACAACTGCCATAATACCAGGAACTAACATTTCTTTCAGAGCTGCTGTTGTAGAAATAGCAACGCATGACTTGTAGTCTGGTTTTGTCTTACCTTCCATGATTCCCGGCATTTCTCTAAACTGACGTCTAACTTCTTCAATCATCTGATATGCAGCTTTTGATACAGATGACATTGTCATAGCTGAGAATAAGAATGGAAGCATACCACCGATAAACAGACCGATGATTACACGGTTATCAAGGATATCAATTGTTTTAAGCTGAACAGCTTCTGCATATGACACGAAAAGTGCAAGTGCAGTAAGAGCTGCAGATCCGATTGCGAATCCTTTACCCATAGCTGCTGTTGTATTACCAACTGCATCAAGTTTGTCTGTAATGTTACGAACAGAATGATCTAATCCAGCCATTTCTGCGATACCACCAGCATTGTCTGCGATTGGACCGTAAGCGTCTACTGCTACAGTAATACCTGTTGTTGAAAGCATACCAACAGCAGCAAGCGCGATTCCGTAAAGACCGCATACCTTAAATGCAACAAAGATACCTACACAAATCAGAAGTACTGGCCATCCTGTAGATTTCATACCTACAGCAAGACCACTGATGATTGTGGTAGCTGCACCAGTTTCAGACTGGTCAGCGATTTCCTGTACATGCTTGTAATCACCAGATGTATAGTGTTCTGTAATGATACCAATAGCAAGACCAACAATAAGTCCTGAAATAATTGCAATCGCTGCTTTAAAATCATCAAATAAATATTTACTTAAAGCAACAGAAACAATAACAACGATAATACTTGCAGCGTATGTACCTGCTTTTAATGCTTTATGTGGGTTAGAATTTTCATCACCCTTTACAAAGAATGTACCAAGGATAGATGCGATAAGACCACATCCGGCAAGCATAAGTGGATAAACTGCACCAGGAACTTCGAAGTAAATTACACCTAATGTAAGTGCAGAAATCAAAGCTCCTACATATGATTCAAATAAGTCAGCTCCCATACCGGCAACGTCACCTACGTTATCACCTACGTTATCTGCGATAACGGCTGGGTTACGTGGATCATCTTCCGGGATACCAGCTTCAACTTTACCTACAAGGTCAGCTCCAACGTCAGCAGCTTTTGTATAAATACCACCACCAACACGGGCAAATAAAGCAATAGAAGATGCACCAAGGCTGAAGCCTGTAAGAACATCTACATTCTTAGTAAGTAAGTAAATAACACTTACTCCTAAAACACCAAGACCTGCAACGCACATTCCCATTACTGCACCACCTGAAAATGCAATAGAAAGTGCCTTGTTCATTCCGCTTTCTTTTGCTGCATTTGCAGTTCTGACATTTGCCTTTGTAGCAACTGTCATACCGATGTATCCAGCAATTGTAGAGAATCCGGCACCAAAGATAAAGCAGACTGCTGTTACCCAGTTACCGATACCTACACCAATTAAAACAAAAAGTACAACTACGAATACAATCAGAATCTTGTATTCAGCCATTAAGAATGCTCTCGCACCTTCGCTGATACTGCCAGCGATTTCTTTCATTCTGTCATTTCCCGGAGCCTGTTTGTTAACTTTTGATGCAAGATATGCAGCGAAAAGTAATGCTACAACGGCAAGCACAGGAACAACTTTGAAAAATGTTTCCATGTTTTCTCCTCCTATTAGATAATTCTTTAACATGTGAAATAGTTAATCAGACATTATTTTACAATGTCTGCCTTTTATTATACTTGACCCTCCTGAAAATGTCCATAGCTGTCTTGCTATTTTCACGTTTCATTGGAGTTCTTTCATTCCATTTTCTATTTCCCTCAGTTCTAAAAGAACTTCTTATAACCTTGCCATTACAGAGTCGAAAAACAGACAACACCTTTTTTCTTCAGCCACAGCCATGCCCACAAGGATAGAAACAGATTTGCCCCTGCAAAACAGCTCATATACCCGCAAAAGCCCAATTTCCATCCGGGCAGCAGCATAAAACCAACGAACAGCAGTACCACATATCCGAAACCACCAAATAATGTAATCATGACCGGTGCTCCCTGCTTGATAACCATAATCTCGTTGGTCCATGTCAATGTCGGCATTTTAACTCCAAAAAACAGACCAGCCAGTGCTATGAGCAGTACATAGGAGCCTGCAAAAGAAAGCAGAATCAGCAACTGCATTAAATGCAGAGGATAAACCACTGCCATACACACAATACACAGGAGCATCGGCAAACCAGTTAAAAGAAGCTGCATCCTGATTTTTGCCCGGAAAATTTTCCATGGCTCCACCGGAAGAGATTGCAGTAACCAAAGGCTTTTTCCCTCCAGAGATATAGAAGGCGCTGTCATAAAATTCATAGACACAAGACCACAAAGCGCCACGCACTGTAGCAAAGGTACACTGCCTGCAGTTTCCACAAACATGGCATCCAGCACTGCAAACATCTCCCCTCCCTTCCACAACACTACAATCGCACAAAGCGGCATTAGGAATGTACCAAGACCGCAATTGAGCATATAGCCGGGACTTGCAATGAACCGTGAAAATTCTCTGTTCAGTAATGCTGCATCGATGCTTCGCTGTCTGCCGCGCATCTCCCGGTATTCTTTTGGAACCACCTTTCCTGTAGAAGTTGCAATCTGTAAAAAGTTATGGGAAAGCAGTACCCATATCAGGCCAAACAACGCAGCAATTACCACAGAGACAATTACAGATGCCTTGGCATCACCAACGCCAACTCTGCCAAACAGGTACACTGGATAAACTGCCCCTTTGATCCGTGCGCCATAAACCACAGCATTTTCCAGCAAATTCTGAATCATGCTCAGTGCCTTGAAATATACAAAATAATATACGCTGATAACTATCAATGAAACCAACACCGTAATCAGGCTCTTATGTTTTAGCTTCTGACTGATTTTAGCCACCATCCATCCCAGTACACAGGATATGGTCAGTACAAATACAGAAATTAACAGGACCATCAGTAAACCACCCAGAACCGCTGACAGCGTAACACCTAACGTGACCCAGTAGACAATAATCGCCGGGCAAATGACAATAGCAGAATACAGAAGTCCCATCAGGTAGACTCCGAATAAGCGTGCAGCCACCAATGTCGGAACATGAATCGGCATCGACAGAAGCAAATCGTTGTCCTTAGGCAGATACAGGCCTGCATAAGTGTTAAACACGCTGCCGAAAGCTCCTAACAGTACGGCAATCAGGCCCATCAATGCAAAATACATCCAATCTAGCCCCACTGTAATCAGCGGAATGCATAATTTTGTGGCAAGTAATGTAAAAATTCCGCCCAAAAGTCCAAAAACCAATAAAATAAACAAGCCAAAATATATGACTGTTGAAATTTTGGAACGAGCCTTGTTCTTTTTAGCATCGTAAAAATAGACTTGAAAAATTTCAAGCAACTGTTTCTTTAACAAAAGCTTTAACATGATTCTCCCTCCAACTCCAGAAATACATCCTCCAAAGAATTATCGCCTTTGACTGTCTCCATGGTGCCTGATTGAATCAGCTTTCCGTTCTTAATGATTGCAACCTTGTCGCAAAGTTTTTCCGCCACTTCCAGTACATGGGTGGAGAAGAAAATTGCACCGCCCGCATCACAGACCTCCCGCATCATCCCTTTCAGCAAATGTGATGCCTTGGGGTCGAGCCCCACAAAAGGTTCATCCATAAGAATCAACTTCGGCTGATGCAGCCATGCGGAAATAATCGCCAGCTTCTGCTTCATGCCGTGGGAATAGGCAGCGATAGGCTGCGCCAGATCACCTGTCAATTCAAAAAGATCGCCATATTTACGGATACGCATCTGCCGGTCTGCAGCACTGACATCGAAAATATCCGCAATAAAATTCAGATATTTGATTCCTGTCATATAATCGTACAAATCAGGATTATCCGGGATGTAAGCAAAGCTGCGTTTACACTCCAATGGCTGTGTCCGAATGGATTTTCCATCAATATAAATTTCTCCAGTATCAAACTGCAAAATACCCGCCACAGATTTCAGGGTCGTTGTCTTACCTGCACCGTTATGACCGATAAAACCATAAATTTCACCGGGACTAATGTGCAGAGTTAAATCATCTATGGCCTTCTTATCCCCATAATTTTTTGATAAATGTTCAATATTAAGCATACTCTTCTCCTTTACCATAATATCATTTTGTTGCACAGTGGCTTAATCCATTACTCCCGCCAGCGCCAGAATTTCGGTGGCTCCGCATCAGGCACAAGAGGTAAATACATCAGATTGATTCCGCAATCGGATATGTCCGCAGTCTTGAACCCCTTATACTTCAAATACTTTGGGTCCGCAAGAAATTCCCGTTTCCGCCCCTCAGTGCATAGAATACAAATGCCCTTCTTTCTCTGTACCTCGGCATCCCGGATACACTCGCCTAAAAGGTCGCTTGAATATCCGTGCCCTTTCATCGAACCAGATACCCACAGACAGTCGATATAAAGCCAGCCGTCTGCCACGATAGGCATCCATGCATTTTCTGCCGGGATATATTCGATAAAGCACTTTCCACGTTCCACACTACGGTAAAAAACAAGTCCCTCATCAAATCGTTGCCTCATCCATTCCTTTTTAGCAACACTCTGCTTACCGGACATGGCGCAGCAAATATGCTCTTTGTCAATGTTTTCTTTGGTAATATGAATGTAGTTCATAAATTACTGTCCTCCTCTAAATGGTATATCTTCGCTGGAAATTGATGCCGATTATTTGCCTGAACTGTAAACGTCACATTTAAGCCTGCTTTTTTTCCCCTGTCATATAGCTGTTTTGCCATTGGAAGGCAATCTTCATCCTCAGCTCCGCAATAAATCCGAAGCGCAATATTCTTTTGCAAAATGGCACAAACAAGCTCTTCTGTATGTTCCTGTATAACCGGAATCCATGGGCTTTGCAAAATCAACAAATTGCAACGTGCCGATGTAAATGTAACTGCACGCAGAAGCATATCACATCCGGCAGAAAACCCACCGCAAGCAATTTTGTGATAGTTTTCACTTTGTACTCTTCCCATGGCATGTGCTACCAGCAGATAGGAAGTCGTATCATAGTTCCACCGATAGGTACCATATCCGTCTGGCACGGCACTTTGAACGGTTTCAAGCTGCCACCCACCGTTTCTTCCAATGATGGGTTTCCAATCTGTTCGTGCGTCCTGACCATTCTGTGTGTTACCATGAATGGCCAGAAACAGGTTATCCGCTGTTTTCTTTTTCCATGAAAACAACTCTTTTGACTTGGAAACAGCCCTCGCATAGCGATTATCTGAAATTGATTTTAGTAAAAGAAACTCCTCGTTAGACATTCTGCAAAAAATAATACGCTTCCGAATAGTCCTTCCCAGCAATAGATAATGTAGTTTCTAAAATATCATTTTCCTTATTCCTATTCATTTGCTTTTTCTCTTTCTGAATCTGATTTTATAAAAAGACACAGTGCAAACCTGGAGCATCAGGTTATGCACTACGTCTAAGCGTCTGGCATTTTTATTTCTTCTGTCTTACCGTCTTTGAAATGAATCACACAGGTATATTTGCACTTCGGACAGAATAAGGGGAAATCCTCCAGTACCGTATGTGGTCTGATTGGTGTTCTTGTTTTTCCACCGCATTTAGGGCAGCGGAGCCATTCTGTTTTTTCCTGTCCTCCCATTCAATTTCCTCCTTGTTCCTGACAATTATGGTGTCTGAGAAGCTGTTCATTGATCTGCGTGGCCGTTCGGATACTCTGACCAAAATCAATCAGATGCCATAGAATTTTCGCTGCCAGAATAAAGCCAGCATAAATAATCGCATCCAGTGGTCCATACCAAAATTTCCAGTGGTGCGCAAGGGGAAGCAAAACCGCCTCCAAAAGAATCGTATGCAATATAGTTCGAATCCACCAGTTTTTCAAAGTCAATTCTGTTTTGGAATAATAAATAACTAATGTTGCCATACATACCAAAGTGAAGATAATACATCTGCCAAAAAAAGAAACCACCGGCAATTCGGAAGTAGGATTGAATAGCAGGCACATAAAAAAGGTGCTGAGCATAATAATTCCGTAAGCCACCACAAAGTGGTGTAGCCAAAAGACGATTTTTTTCATAAATACCTCCTACACTTCCAGCAATCGCTTTAGTTCGCGAACATACTGCCGGGAAATGATTACTTTTTCGTTATTCGTCAGTGTGGCCTCGAACCGTCCAGATACAGTGGGGCGGACATATTGTATCTTGTCTGCGTTCAAAATCATAGATTTGCTACATCGGAAAAGCATAGAACTTCGACACATTTCTTCAAATTCATATAACTTTTGTCGGCACTCAAAAACGGATTTCTCGCAATACAGAAAAGAGCAGCCATCCATGACCTCAAAATAATAAACATCACTGAGTTTTAGCCGATAAACTTTTTCCTCCGCAAAGGCGCTGACGGAAACTTCCCCAGCAGTGACCGCACGGATTTCTTCCACCCATTTCTCCTGTGTATCGTGGCAACGGACGATCACTTCTTCCTCGTTTTCATGGGGAATCTGTTCCAAAGACAACTTCATGTCCACACCTCCATTCGGTTCTGAAATAATACTATAGCACAGAATGTTTGCCATATCTATATTTGATACTGTAAGTTGTAAAAATCAAGGGGTAAGTTGCATCTTTTGTTACTCTTACTTTATCAAGAATATTAACAGACATGACTTGTCAATCTGTTTAAAAGAAAATTTACAACTATAGATACAAAAAAACCCTGAAAATCCTTGATTTCCAGGGTTTTGAACCATTTTGATATAGTCCGGGCAGTCGATTATCGCTTGCTGAACTGTGGAGCACGACGAGCTGCTTTGAGACCGTACTTCTTACGTTCTTTCATACGTGGGTCACGTGTCAGGTAACCAGCAGCTTTTAATGTAGGTCTGTATTCAGAATCAGCTTCTAATAAAGCTCTTGAAATTCCGTGACGGATTGCTCCTGCCTGTCCTGTATATCCTCCACCATGTACATTTACTAAAACGTCAAATTTATCAAGTGTTTCTGTTGCAACCAATGGCTGACGAACAACTACTTTTAATGTTTCAAGTCCGAAATATTCATCGATATCTCTTTTATTGATTGTGATTTTACCTGTACCTGGTACAAGGTATACTCTCGCGATAGATTTTTTTCTTCTTCCTGTTCCGTAGAATTTTGTATTAGCCACTTTTATTTCCTCCTTTCAAACCTCTTAAAAAGTTAAAACTTCTGGTTTCTGAGCCTGATGTGCATGTTCTGGTCCAGCATATACATGAAGTTTCTTAATCATTGTTCTTCCTAAAGGTCCTTTTGGAAGCATTCCCTTAACAGCAAGTTCGATTACTGCTTCTGGCTTCTTAGCCATCATTTCTTTTAATGTAGTTTCTTTCATTCCACCTACATAATCTGAATGATGATAGTAAATCTTCTGTTCTAATTTCTTTCCTGTTACTTTAACTTTATCAGCGTTTACAACGATTACATAATCTCCTGTATCAACATGTGGTGTAAATACTGGTTTATTTTTTCCTCTTAAAACTTTAGCAATTTCAGCTGAAAGACGTCCTAATGTCTGTCCTTCTGCGTCAACTACATACCATTTTCTTTCAATCTTATCTGGATTAGCCATGTAAGTTTTCATTGGTTGACCTCCTGCAAATTTCATTTACTACTTTTTCATTGTTCATTCATAGATATATTAGAAATCAGTCTGTTCCGGGGCTTTGGCGCAAACTGTTCCTCTTCATGTCATACTTGAATATTATAGTATAAGACCACTTCCATGTCAACTGTTTTTTCTTCAGAAAACAGGAATATATCTCTATATTTTGTAAGCTTTTTCAATTGGTATCGAACAAATAACCCCTCTTGCATTTGTCCGGAGTCCAAATTCCTCATTCACACTTTCCATAATCTTTCCAGAGTTTTTTGATGATGCCATAATTAAAATCAGTTCTCTTTCCTCGTCTATTTTATCTTTCACAAATTCTGCCATCATTTCTGTATCGGCGAGTCTTCCTCTAATTACTGTTCCACCGGTAGCCCCTGCCCTTTTAGCTGTTTCCATCACTTCTTCGGAGTATCCCTGACCTACAGCTATTAAGATTAAATGGTGATTATATTCATTTTTCATAGTCGAACCCCCCTTTTGTACCTCTCCTTCTAATATACCATAATTCAGTATTTCAGCTGCCAAGCGATTCATTGAATCAGGCTTTAACACCAGCATCAATCCTCCATATTCTGAATAACTGCTGAATCGATTTCCAAAATCTGCCATCATCTCTTTTACTTTCTCCTCAGCTGCCAGACTGATGATAATATCCTTATCTCGACTTCCGATTCCAAAAATATCCTTAATCTCTGTAGGTGCTGTTCCGAGGCCAACACATTGATAATGCATTCTGATATTCTGTTCTTTTAAATACTTCATAAGCTTTTTCCCTTTTCCCCGTTCTACAATAGAAAAAAGCACTAGCACTCTTTTAGAAAGTATGTTTTTCATTACGTTTCCTCCTCAAAACAGATAATGTCATCTTCAATCTGCATCAATTCATCATATACCTTCTGGATCCTGCGATGTTTTCTGATATTGCAGCTCAGTCCCAGTACCTGGATTGAAATTAATGGAGCTACAGCTATCATTGCTACAATTCCAAATGCATCTGTCATGATATTTCCACCTAACATTTCGCAGGCACCTACCGCAAATGGTAATATAAATGTGGTTGCCATCGGCCCACTTGCCACTCCACCTGAGTCAAATGCGATTCCAGTATAAATCGGTGGTACAAAAAAGCTAATCCCCAGCGATACCATATAACCTATAATTAAAAATGGGAGGACTGGGGCTTCCGTAAGCACCCGTAACATTGAAATTCCGACCGAAACCGCTACACCAATAGAAAGTGCATATCCGACTGCTTTTTGCGAAATTGCTCCATTTGTCACTTCTACAACCTGTTTTTTCAAGGAATGTACCGCAGGTTCTGCTAAAACAATAAAATATCCCATAATCATCCCAATCGGCACAAGTAGGTATTTATGATCTGTTCCTGCAACTGACGCACCAATCAAGCGTCCCGCCGGCATAAATCCCACATTTGCTCCGGTCAAGAATAAAACAAGTCCTAGATATGTATACACAAAACCGACTCCCATTTTCATCAGCTGATGCCGATGAAAGCGTCTGGACACTGACTGAAATACTAAAAACACCATTATAATAGGAAAAACTGCTACAAAAACTTCTTTCCCATATGTAGGAATTGCATATAGAAATTGTCCAAATGCTTCTTTCGTAGTTCTGACCTCTGCAAGAACAGTCACTGAGGTCTCTGGCCTTGGATTATATAAAATACTGAGAACAAGAACGGAAAGGATAGGCCCAATGCTGCAAAGAGAAACAAGACCAAAGCTATCTTCTCCTGAATGCTTGTTACCACGTTTTGTAGCCATACCAGCTCCAAATGCCATGATAAATGGTACAGTAATCGGACCGGTTGTCACACCACCTGAATCAAATGCAGTAGGGACAAAGTCTGCCGGTGCAAAGAATGCCAAAGCAATCACAATGCCATAAAACAACAGTAACATTTTTGCCAACGGAATTTCTTTTCGAACTCTAAGTACAGAAATAACAAGAAAAATCCCTACTCCCACAGCCACGCACAAAATAAGTACTACATTCGGAATGGACGGCACCTGCCCGGCAAGAACCTGGAGATCTGGTTCTGCAATCGTAATAATCACTCCTAAAAACAAGCATAGTATCAAAGAAATTCCTTTTCGTTTTGTTTTTCCGAGCTGAATTCCTATTCCTTCCCCTAATGGCTCCATTGAAATCCCCGAACCAATCGTAAAAAAACTCATTCCAATAATCAGAAGTATGGTTCCAAACAGAAATAAGACTAATACACCTGCATGTAGAGGTGCTATTGATATGCTAAGTATTAAGACAATAGCAGCTATAGGTAAAATAGATTGCAATGCTTCTTTCACTGAATTTTGAATATGCGTCACACAAGGTCCTCCTTTTTTGAGTCATTTCTCTATTGCTTTAGTTTCTATGTGCAAATATTAATATTGATAAAATGAATTGCTTTACTATAACAGAAAACCTTATTTCAGGTCAAGAAAGGCATGCTCTTCTTATCCATTTCTTATATAAAATATTTATAAACAGTATTTCTGACTCCCCGTTTATCTATCAATTTATATTATAACAAAAAAAACTACAAACCTTATCTCTAAAGTCTGTAGCTTATATCTCTCTGTTTCCAGTTTTCCATATATACCTTCAAAATCACATACAGTTAAATCTCTTCCATCCTGTTCTTCCTTCTCCTACCTTCTTGGTTATGCCCTCGAC
>OIZO01000438.1_pt1 | contig 28894 bp, 46 predicted proteins | sample 1588551 | NCBI WGS metagenome assembly OIZO01 (sample SAMN03283271) | human gut metagenome | biome: human-associated habitat; material: feces | host: Homo sapiens | place: Peru | collected 2012 | reverse complement strand
TAGATAAAATTCAAAAAGCACGTAAAGCTGCTGAATTAAAATACAAAAAACAAATTGAATTAGAACGTAAAGAAAAGGAATATAGTGAAAAACGATTAGCAGAGCTTACTACTTCCGGCGAAATAATCAGAAAAGATTTTGTAAAGTTACTTGGATCAGTTAATAACCAAATAAAATATAACGAATCTGCAATTATAAGAATTGAAAAAACAATAACTCCGATTGATCAAATGCCAAGCAAGGTACTTAATATTATGACCAGCGGCAGATTTGAAAAATTGCAAAAAGAAGGTGAGGCAATAATCAGCCTTAAAACTAGACTAAAAGAAATCTTAAGCCTATACGGTTCCAAAGAATCTATGCCTAATAATATACGAGCAGAATATAACGAAAAAGGACGAGCGTACAGAATCCTAAAAGCTGATTATGAAAAGCAAGATACAGAAATACGCAGCTTCATCAGCTCCGAAGCGGGTGATAAATGGTATAAGAAATTAATGAAAGAAATACTTGAACAAAATAAAGATATGGAAAATCAAAAATTAAATCTGCTTAAATTAAATAGCGAATACAAAGAATTACGAAAGGAAATCATCGAAGTTGGCAGAAAGATAAACCCCCACCTGCATTACAGAATGAAATCTAAATATCGGGCTCCAGAACTTGGCAACGGAGCATCAGCTATATTTGACGCAAGGAATGATATAAATAATCTGTTACGCAATATCATTAATGCCGGCAGGGAGAATATAAAACAAAACAAGATGACTGTAAACCTTCAAGATAAAAAGAAAAATTTCTGGGAAGTATAAAAATTATACCACCTATCCGCACACTGTCAAGGTAGTACAAGATCTCGTACCTCAATCTTGTCTCCACCTTGACAGTTTAGCTCAATGATAGGTGGTATATAAAAAATATCAAAAAATAAGGAGGAATAAAAATGCTCGTAAAAGATTATACTGAAAACTGCCTTAAATTTGCAAAAGAAACAAAAAAATGGGGATCTCTAAATCCATACCGCTATTATTTAACTAATGGCTTTTCTTGGAATGAAACTTGTGACGGAAACGGAGGAGGATTAGATGTAAGCTGGGCGTTTAATATGCCAAATAATGAAATCAAAGAACTTGCACCACAAAAATTTGTAGACTTGATTAAAGAAGAAATCCAAACAGCAATCGATAACGACTTATCTAGTGATGAGATTGGAGAATTAGTAAATACGCTGTTAAAATAATAGGAGAAGAAAAATGATTATGTCATTCCCAGATTTTGGTATCTACCCAGAGGAATTAAGAAAAGCCAACAGATTAATTATCAGTATTGCAAAAAACTATAATCTTACTGAAAACGATTTAGATGATGCTGATGATATTGCAAAAGACATTATCAATATCAGACTAAGAGAAGAAAAGTATCCGTTAAATAAACTTACCAACACAATTAACTTATGCAGATTAAGAGAAATTATCCAAAAAGCTTCTGAAAAAAATAACATACCAATCACTGATTTCAATTTCGACGCTGATGGTTCTGATATCTGGGCTACATATAAAAATAAACCAATCGAAATTGAATAATAAACACTGTACCTTAGCAAAATTGCTAGGGTACTTTTTTATTATTCAAAAATTCTATGAAAAAGGTGATAAAACATGAATGATACAATCAAAGAATATATTACCGAAAGTATGCGTAAATTAACTAACAGATACGTCAAAGAATTCAAAAAAGATCTGGAAATTGACTTAAACACATTAAATGAAACAACGACATTTCCTGAACATCTTATTTTTATAGCACGAACCTGCGGAACATATCTTTTATTCAGAAATAAGGATAGTGCAAATATTATCATCAACCACTATAAAAATAAGTATGGAGCACATTACTTCGTATTTAATACAAAAAAGAATGTACCCTATAAAAAAGTAAATTGGGAAAAAGCACTTGAATATATAAAAGAGTATCCAGAAAAGGAAAAACAACATGCGTAGATATAAAGAACCAATATATACAAGCAAATATAAGAAATACAACTATCCAGGCACAAGAATAATCTATACTGGCTGCAGTTATAATACAGCTTGCTATGCTCTATCAAAAGATTTTATGTTTGACGAAGAAAAAATTAAAATTAAAAAACTCAATACTGATATATTTTTAGTTGAAACTAAAACACACAAATTTATTATTGATGAATTTGCAGAATACGATAACAACCTGGGCATAGTTGTTATGTGTTAAAAACGATTCTAACACACCTTAAGCTTTAACTGTCAAGGGATTCCTGCGAGCACTCGGAATTTATTCCCTTGACAGCAAGCTAAGGTGTGTTATGTTTTGCGTATAAAAAGAAAGGAGAATAAAAATGGAACTTAGTGTCACAGTAAATAGAAATAGCTTTAACTGGGGAACTGAAGCAACCCAGGCTATTCAAAAATTTTTCGAAGTCGAAAGACAAGCAAAAGAACTTTTTTCAGAAGACAAGCTAAATGAAATCATTAAATTCTACACAACAGATAAAGTAAAAAAAGTCTATGAAGTACTCTGCATTGTTGAGAAACATAATGAAGAAGTCGATCTAAAAGTAGCAATCTTCGCAGAAGGCGAAAAAGGCTGCCATAGATTAACTTTCTATTTAAATGATTACGAAGCCCGAAAAAAAGGAAGAGCAGCCGAAAAAAAAGCGTTAACAGCAATAGAAGAATACATTGCTTATATGAGAACAGATACAAAAGCTAAAGCATGCTAAGGAGGAATATCAAATGATTTTATTAAGTTATACAATGGCAACTATTGCAGTATTAGCATACTTAATTGTATTTATCCTTGTGATTACTAAAAAAACAGATATTCTCAAATAACCAAAAGAAGGAAGGTAATAAACATGGCAGTATGGCCAAACGTAATCGAAGAAGAAAATGGAAGAAAAACAGCCTACGACATTCCATCAAGGCTATTGATGGATCGTATTGTTATGCTGACTGATGAAATCAACAGTGCAACAGCAAACTCAATTATTGGACAATTATTATTCTTAGAAAAAGAGGACAACAAAAAACCAATCACACTGTATATCAACAGTCCAGGAGGTAGCGTAACAGACGGATTCGCCATTTATGATATAATCCATCAAATCAAATGTCCAGTGAATACAATCTGTATTGGAATGGCTGCTTCAATGGCAGCTTTCTTATTAGCAGCAGGAACAGGCAAAAGATATGCTACGGAAAATAGCACAATCATGATCCATCAGCCGATGGGTGGAACAAGAGGTCAAGCCACCGATATTACAATCTATACTAATTATATCCTGAATCTAAAGAAAAAACTTAACACTATTCTGGCCAAAAAAACGAAAAAAGAATACTCAACAATTCAGGAATATACTGAAAGAGACAAGTATTTTAATGCTGAAGAAGCCAAAAACTTTGGCTTAATTGATGAAGTATATAGGAGAAAAAATAATGTTTAAAATATTTATAACTAACCTAGGAAAATACGTTGAAGGTAAATTAATAGGAAAATGGCTAGAATTACCATGTAATAACATAAGTGAAATACTAAAATCCATTGATGTGAAACCTAATTCTAAATATGAAGAAGCTTTCATAACAGATTACGAAAACGACTGGAATTATAATGTGGGAGATTATGAAAATATATATAGTCTAAACGAATTATCAAAAAAATTAGAAAAAATTCAAAAAGAAGGAAGTAAAGAATGGCTATTAGCCTATTGCAGCGCATTAGGTGAAAATCTGCAGGATGCGATTGAAAACGATAACTACCAGAATAGCTGCTTTTACAAAAATGAAAAAACTATTGATGTTACAAGAGAACTATTTAACGAACGGCTTAATACAATAAAAGATAAAGAATTAAAAAAAGTAATCAAATGGCATTTTGATTACGAAGAATATGCTGAGGAGCAATTAATGGATCACTACTATGATACAGAATACGGTTGCATTTATATTTAATCTAAGAAGGAGAGGATACCCATGCTAACTTACGAAAATCTTATCAAAACTTTAAATGAACAAGAAGATGAAATCCTGGTAAAAATCCATAATAAGTATTGTGAGAAAAGAGACAAGATGTACCTTTATATCTATAACAACACACCAGATAATGTTGAAATGCTTCTTCCGGAACAACGATACGACTGCTTACTAGAAGGTCAATATATTAGAGATACTTACTTCCAATCCGACAAATGGGTACAAATGGATGAACAAGGACATATTATTTCAGAAAATGAAGCAAAAGGAACTTTACTGTTTTTATCTGATCTCGCCATATGGTTACAAACTTTCAAATTTAAAGACATAAAAGAATTAGAAAACTACATTAAACGATATAAAGAGGAAAAATGAAAAAATTTACAGTAACATATGAATTTGCATCTTATATTTCAGAAGAAATAGAATCTGCAGATATGGATGAGGCTTGCGAAAAAGCATGCAATCAAAAATATAACGAAGTAAAAAATAAATACCTTCCTAAAATCAATCTAAAAAACATAGAGATCAGTGTGAAAGAAATTACTGACAACGAAACTAATGAAACCGCAGCATTCTATTAACTAGTAAAATTTAAGAAAAGTGAGGTATAAAAAATGAACTACTCATACATCATTAAATGGCTTGGATCTAGAGGTTGGGAAGAAATTGACGAAACTGATAATAAAGCAGAAGCAGAAAGACTTGTCCAGGAATACAATTTAGCATTTCATGGAGGAAGCTTCAAAATCATTAAAAAAAGAAACAACAAACCGTAAAAATAAGAATCTATCAAAAAAGACCTGATAAATGCAAGGTAGTACAAGTCTCCACCTTGCATTTATCGGGCTTTTTTGATTTACAAAAATTAATCTAAAATTCAAGGAGGTTAATATGTTTAACAATAACTTTGATTTCGAGAACTTCGAAGACATTCAAGAAGTACTTACACCTAGAAAAATAAAAAACCATCTTGACCAATACGTAATTGGCCAAGAAAAAGCCAAAGAGATTATGGCGGTAGCTGTATACAATCACAAAAAAATCAGCTACATGAGAGAACCTATCGAAAAGTCCAACATCATTATGGTTGGACCTAGTGGCAGCGGAAAAACGCACATCATTAAAAATCTAGCAAAACTTCTAAATGTACCTTATTGTATTGCCGACGCAACAACACTAACCGAATCTGGCTATGTTGGCAATGACGTTGAAATTGTCCTACAAATACTTATAAACAAAGCTCTAGAGCAGATCAGATTCTATAATTCACCTGAATCAGCTTTAGAAGAAGCTGTTAGAAGAGCTGAAAAGGGCATTGTTTTCATCGACGAAATCGATAAGAAAGCAGCCAAAGGAGAAAGCCGGTCTGTAACACGCGACGTTTCCGGCGAAGGAGTACAACAAGCTCTCCTTAAACTGGCAGAAGGAACTGAAGTTAAAGTGCCCCTGACAGGCTCGAGGAAGCACCCTCACATGGATGATAGAGACAGCGTGACCATTAATACTCAAAACATCCTTTTCATCGCAGGAGGGGCATTTCAGGGCATAGAGAGCCTGATTGCAAAAAGATTAGGATACAGCAACAGTTCGAAAACAAGTATTAACTTACTTGAAGAAACTAAAAGCGAACAATCAAAAGAAAAATTAAGCTATAACCAGCTCATTAATGAAATCAGTGCAGAAGATCTGAAGAGATTTGGACTTATTCAAGAGTTTGTCGGAAGATTTCCGATTATCTGCCCATTGCAGCAGCTTACCGAAAAAGAAATGGTAAGAATTCTGACAGAGCCTAAGAATTCAATCATCAGACAATATCAGAAACTTCTAGCAGAAGATGAAGTTCAATTGGAATTCCAAGAGGACGCTTTAGCTATGATTGCCAAAAAAGCAATCAAAAATAAAACCGGTGCCAGAGGTTTAAGGGCACAACTTGAAGAGCTGCTAAGAACAATCATGTTTGAAGCACCAGAATATAAAAGAAAAACAAAAATCATCATTACAAAGGAGGATATCGAAAAAAACTTAAAACAATTAGTAGCTTAAAACTGACTCTACCAAAAAACAAAGTGCAGACAAGGGGTAAATGCAAGCACGCTACGCGCCCCTTGTCAACACACTTTGTTTTTTAGTTATATTTAAAGTATCTTAAATAAGAAAGGAAGATTGATTATGAACACAATTTATCTCGAAGGCAGGTTAGTAAAAGAGCCGGACATCATTTGGACTGAAAGTGGCATTTGTATCGCCAATTTCAAAATCGCTGAAAATGTATATGCAGGTAAGGATGAAAAGGGTAAGCCGAAATATGAACCTATTTTCCACAAATGTGTAGCGTTTGGACCGGAAGCAGAAAAGATCGGAAATGACAGCAAAAAGGGTAGAATCTACAAAATCAAAGGTACGATTATCCCAAACAACTATATCAACAAAGAAGGTAAAAAAATTTACGACTTCAAATTCAAAGCAGAATTCATCGAATTCGGAGCTTTGCCAAAGCAAAAAACAGAAAAACAACCTGGTAAAAAAGAGCAAGCAGCATAACAAAACAACAAAAGCCCTTTCAACTAATGAGAGGGCTTGAATTTTATTTAAATAACGGAGAGTAAAAATGGAAGAAAAATTAGAATTGTATTTAGACACAAAAGAATTAATTAAAGCTTTAGAATTCACCACTAAGATTCTGAAAGGTAAACCAACATCAGAAATCTATGCTTTCAACAAGTTTATCGCTAATGGAGATAAACTTGATATCGAAGCAGTTGAAATGTACGAAGCTGCTAAAACTTCAGTCAAAGCACAAGTAAATGGAACAGGAGAATTCATCATCGATCCAAAACAACTATTAATGATGCTCAAGAATGTAGATATTGATGAGATTATTATCACAAAAGAATCAGAAAAAAATTACATTGAAATCCAAAGTGGATGGAATGTCACCAGCATGCCTATCGGTAATATCGAAAGTTATCCAGGATTTCCTGATATTAACGACACAAAACAAATTGAAATTGCTACCGAAGAACTTAAAGAATTAATTGAAAACACAACATTCGCCTGCAGCACTGACGAAGCTAGACCAGTTTTTACAGGTATTCAATTAGATACTGCAAAAGCTCAAATTGCAGCAAGTAATACCCATATGCTTGCAATTAGAAATTTTAAAGCAAACCATAAGCCTGAAAACAATAAAACAATCATTATACCAGCAAAAACACTGGATAAGCTTATCAGAACAACAATCCAAGATAAAACTGTAAAAATTAACTTCAATGATACTAATTTATATATCACATTTGACAATACAACATTAGTAAGCAGACTTATCAACGGAACCTATCCTGATGTGAATAGAGTAATTCCTAAAGATAGCAAAGTAAAATGCAAAATCAATAAAAAAGCATTTGAAAAAATGCTTAATAGAATTAAAGTTTTTTCAGATAATGATAACAATATCATTAAAATTGAAATTAATAACAAAGAAAAAACTCTTATTTTGAGCGCATCCTCACAAAAAGGAAACAGTAAAGAAGCAATTAAATTAGAAGATTTAATTACAGACAATGAAAATGAAAATTTTAAAATTGCCTTCAATAGCAACTACATTACGGAGATTACCAAAAGAATTAAAGAAGATAACATGGTAATGCTAATGAATACAAGCGTTAGTCCGGCAATCATTGCAGAAAATGAATACAGCAACAATAAATACATAGTAACACCACTCAGAGTGGTTCAATAAATCAATTATATCGCAAAAGCATATGCAGTCACGATAGTAGCCTCGCAAGCTCAGCTCTCCAACGTGACAACGCATATGCTTTTACGATTATGTATAAAACAAAGAAAGGAGGGAAAAAATGATTAAAAAAACTTTATCAGGTGAATTAGTAGCTGAATTCGGATTATGTAAGGACAGGCACGAATATCCGGTAGATGATTGTATTTACCCAGAGACGGTGCAACGGATGAACTTCGCACGCCTGGAGCTAACAGCTACCAGTGTTTTAAAACCATTGGTAGATCAAGGAATTAAATCTGTGGTCATTTACGCAAGCGGATGTACAGAAGCAATTTTAGCTACATATAGTGCTGCTTTAAAGCTGCGAGTCAATAACTTCACGGTAATGCATTACGATCCCGTCTACGAAAATTACGCAGCACAACCATTAGCTGCATATAACACATTAAGCGCATAAGGAGAAAAATAACATGAAAAAAGGAAAATTTTTATTTATTGAAAACACGAAGGACGAAAAAGCAGAGTATCAAATTTTTGTCTTATTTCCGGAAAAAACAAAAAACGATAAAGTAGATGAAATCTATGAAAAACTTTATCAAGCTATCGGCAACGTAAAAACCAGAGTATTTGCTGAAAAACTTGATAATAACCAAGAATATGATGAAGAACAACAAAGAAAAATGTTAAAACAAGAAATGATCTATCTTCCTGGAGAAACTTACGTAATAATTAACAAGTTTATCATTAAATAATTATTAAATATGAGGCGAAGTATGAAAAAAGAATACGAAATGGTATTTATTGTAAAACCAATTGAAAAAAAGCAATTCGAAGCAGCAATCCAAAAAATTGAAAACATTATCACAGATAACGGAGATGATATCAAAGTAACAGAACGTTGGGGCAAAAAACACATTGCATACCAAATTAATGGCTTTAACGAAGGCTTATTTGCTTTTATTGTATTCCAAGCAGAAGAAAAAACTGTAAAAAAATTGGAAAAAATAATTAATCATACTGATGAAGTTATTCAGCATATGATTATAAGAAAAGAGATGGAATCCTCGAAACAACTATATAGTTTAAAATAATATCTATACTAAAAACAAAAATACATTTCGTGAATGAAATAGTAAAGGAGCAAAAAAATGAAAAAATATTATGAAATCATGTACATCGTTAAACCTATCGAAGAAGATGCGTTTAAAGCAGTAGTTGCTAAATTTGATAAGCTTATTACTGAGAACGGCGGAAAAGTAGAAAAGACCGATTGCTGGGGTAAAAGACGCCTTGCCTATGAAATCCAAGACCTGAAGGAAGGTCTCTATGTCCTTGTAACATTCCAAGCTGAAGCTGCAGCTGTTAAAGAACTTGATCGTGTTATGAAAATTACTGATGAAGTACTGAGACATATGATTATCAGCAAAGACTAACAAAATTGAAAGCTGCTATAAAATATGAATTATAGCAGCTTTCCCATTTCAAAAGGAGCATAACATGATATACGCAAATTATGATGAATACGAAAAAACAAATCGAAAAGCTTATGACAAGTTTAACAAAGGAAAAATCTTTTACGCTTTCAATCTGGAGCAGTTGAAAGAAGGAATGGAAAGTATTGGACTAAATCTAAAAGAAACAAAAAAAGTTGCTTACTTAGGCGCCGGAGTATATATACGTGCTGATGAAATACAAAATTACAAAAAATTTAAAGACAAACAACGTAAAGAATTTGAAGAAAATATGAAAATTTATGATTTTGCAAAAAGCGCTTTTAAAAGCGAACTCGCAAATCACGAATACTGCTATACAATGGATCCGTATGATGCAATCAATGCATTAGGATATACTTCAGATGAAATCAATAATGATCCTTTACTTCACAAAGCATTAAAGACAGCCAAAAAAGAACTTTTAGATGAATATTAAAATAAACATCAATATTTTAAGAGGAGAATAACATGAAAACAATTATCACGTTTAAAAGTTTATTTGAGATTGGTGAACATATCGATAAGCTTGTAGGCGATTTTCAAGAAATCACTGGCGACTGCGTTGATACAATCACAAACGTTGTAATAAAAGATATTCAATTAATTTGGGATGAACCCAAAGAACTGAATGCTGCTGAACTATATTATAGTACCTATCAAAGGCCTGTAAGCCTACCTCATTATGTCTATACAGCTGAAGCTGATTATAACAATAAACATGGTAAATTTATTTTTAATGACATAGAAATTGATTATGATGAAAGTTAAACAATACTGGAGGATCATAAAATGGCTAATTTATACGATTTTACTTTTCAATTAACCGGAAGAAAAAAACAAAAAGCTTGTGAAGAAATTATCAAAAACCTAAAATTAAAAAAATGCTATGTTCAATACCAAGAAAAAGAATTAGTAATTAAATTCGAAGAAAGCAAATGCGAAATTTACAAAGCAAGCCAGATCGCAAAAAAATATAACTGTGAATTTAATTACATAGCAGAAGAACCAGGTATGGATATCTACTGGACAAATAACTGCTACTACCCAACATATAAACTTGAAGGCAACATGATTTCTCAAATTATCTACTTTGAAAGTGAAGGAGAAGTACTTGACTACCTTATCTGCAACTTCTCTTTTAATGAAAGTATTACAAGAAAAATTAAGAATCTCGAAAAATACCTATGGGATGAACAATCAGAAAGCAAATACGAACATGAACCAAATATCGAAGAAATTATAGAAGAAATTCAAAAATCACATAAAGAAGATGATTTTTATCTTTTAATACATAAATTTGACTATGTAGAACCTAAAGACACAGAAGCATAACAAAAGCCCTGAAATGAAATTTAATCACTTCAGGGCTTTTGATTTACTCAATTCCAAGCTGTTGCTTCAAATTATTAACTTCATCATGTTCTAACATCCACGCTTTCTCGAAAAAAGCAGCACGTTCTTCAGCCTGTTTTAATTGAGCCTTAAATTTCTCTACTTCTTCAGGGGTATAAGAATACAATACTGTCATAAGAAACACCTCTTTCACAATAATAAAAAAAGCACCTGCCAAGCTCGACAGATGCCACTGGCTCACACAGCCAGGCACGACCTCAACGCTTATGCGAAGCTACCCGTGCAACTAAGGTAATTATATCATAAAGAATAAAAAAAGACAAATACAACATGAAAGTAATCCTTAAACTGAATAGAGGCAATTAAGATTATCGTAAAGAATAAAGAATCGAAAAAATGCAATCTTAACATATCGCAGATGCAATAAGGCAAGGCAAAATAAATCGTTTGCGTCTCTCTTTCCGTTCCTCCATTCGAGCCGCAAACGTCCTTGCCCAATTGCCTGCGATATGTTTATGCGAAAAACATCTAACAAATAGATATATTACAGAAAGCAGGTGTACAAAATGGATGATGTGTTAAATACAATACAAGAAATGCTTGAAGAGGGTTTTTCCGAAGAGGAAGCCCAGTTCATTGCTGCTGACAGATGCTTCGGCAGCATTGCCTACAATGAAAACAAAATTCAGGAGGAAAAATAATCATGACTAAGTATTACAATACCCAAAGGCCAATAGGGCCAGGTACCTATCCAAAGCCACAAGATAATAAGGTTATTGAAATTAAAAACTTTGATAAAAAAGAAAAAATCGAAAAGGAAAATATTAGCGCCTATGGATATATTAAATACGAAAAACCACTCATGCCGGCTGCAGCAAAAGCATACGAACTCACATTAGCATTAGCGCAGAATGAAACAAAAGAAACAATCGAAGTAAATAAAAAAACTGAACAACCAATTACTAATATTGATGTAATGACCGATGAAGAAATCACCGAAGCAGCAATCAAAAAAATCCAGGAACAACAAGATGGCTGGAATGATGTATTAAAGAACTTTCTGCTTACAGAACTTCCAAAAGATATCCAGCTCGCAAAAGGTGTACTAGAACCGCTGAAGAGCTTAAAAACTCTCAATAACCACCTAGGCAAATGGGCTAAAGAAAAAATGGAAAAAAATGCAGCTGCATTCAATATAACAAACGGAAACATAAGAGGATGCGCACTGACAAGTGATGAAGTATTCAGTGAAGCAATTCATTACTTCATTGACGTAAAAGAAGAAAAACCGGAAGTAAAGCCAATCAATAAACCAGCATCAACAAAGCCAACAATTTCAAACAGGCCTACATTAACAACAACACCTTTAACTAAAAAAGAAAAAATCGAAGCACAATACGCTTGCTCATTATTTGATTAAAAAGAGGAAATAAAAATGGATAAAAAATTTTTGAAAAATTGGATGATAGATATTCCAGCTATTAAAATCATGACAGATAATTATGCTGTGGATGTTTACAAAAAAAATCACATTAGAGCATTAGCTGTTTATAAAAAAAATAATCTAAAAAATTCAAGATACGGAGAATTAAAATATCTCCACTTCATTGAAAAAGAAAAATGGACAACTTACCTGGATGGTAAATGGTATCCAGGAAGCCTGGATAAATTAAAATTCGGTGTATATGGTTTAGAAACAAAAATCACAAAAAACAGAAAAATTGTAAAATACATTAATAAAAAAGAAGAAGATATTCTAAATAAAAAAAGAAACGATAAATATACTAAGGAAATAAATACTTTTAAAGAATTTAATAAACAGGTACCCGAAGTACCTAAAAACTTTTATGAATTTATTAACAGAAAAGTAATGAACGGATATGCCTTATATAATAATAAAAATCATCAGGCTTACTGTACAACGTGTCAAAAGAAATTTAACATAAAAAAATTAAAAAGAGAAGAAAAGATAACGTGTCCGTTCTGCAGAAAACATTTACAGGCACTGCCAATAGGGCATTACAGCTATTATCAAGAAAAATATAGCTGCCTAATTCAGAAAACCCAAAAAAATAACCTGGTCTTAAGATACTTTTTATGTATAAAAACATCATCGAGCAGCATGAGTAAAGAAAATTCTTGTATTGCAGAAGTAAAAAGAGTTTTCTTTAATATCGAAACTCACGAGACAGAAATTTATATAAAAGAAACTTACAAAGGATCAAATTACCATGGATTCATTCCGAAAAAATACGAAAAAGGAACCCAGAATTATTGGCAACAAAAAGATTACTGGGTACAAAGAGGAGTACTTTATACCGGCAATTTAAAGGAGATCCAAGAAGTACCTCTAAAATACATTTACAATTCAAAATGCACAAAAAATACTATTGATTTTTTGCAAAATAATATTCAGCAGTCAATCAAAAATTTACTTCAATATCCTTTTATCGAAACATATATAAAGGAAAATAGAATCGACATATTAGAAGCATTAGGAAAATGTGAACTAATCTTACCAGAAACTAAAGAACCAAGCAAAGCACTAAAAATCAGCAGAAACCTTCTAAAGAATCTACCTAAAAAAATTGATGATACATCTTTATTAGCCAAACTGCAGTTAATAAACAATTCAATCAATGCTCTTGGAGAAACAGAAATAAAATACCTGAATAATTATAAATTATGTAATTACGAATCACTCAAAAATGTATATGAGATCTTAAATGAAAAATTTGATAAAGTAAGCAGATATTTGGAAAAAAACGATGCTACAATGAGTGACTATTACGATTATCTAAAAAATCTTAAGGAATTACATGTAATAATCAACAAAAAAAGTGCTTTTCCAGATAATTTTTGGAAAGCACATGATGAAGTCGTTGTAGAATATGCAAAAGAAAAAGCTAAACTTAAAGATATCCAAAACAAAGAAAAAGAAATCAAATATAAAAAAATCAAGGAAGAATCAATATACCAACCGCTAATTATCAACGATTTACTCATCAGATTACCGGAGAGTTTAGAAGAAATAAAAATAGAAGGAATTCTTCAAAACAACTGCGTAAATGGCTACGTAAATAGAATTCTAAATAAGCAAACCAATGTGCTGTTCGGAAGAAAAGTATCTCGTCCAGACACTCCTTATATTACCATTGAAATTAAAGACAATAGAGTGATTCAAGCACGCTATAAAGGCAATATAAACTGTACCGCAGAAGATACAAAAACCATCGAAAGCTACATTGCATCTATAAAAACACCTGACAAACAAAAGAACCAGGCTGCATAAGCATTATAACTCTTCTTTTGAACGTGGTAACACAGGGCATGCAGATTAGTCAATAGCTTTCCTTCGGACTCTGCTATATGACAAACTGCCTGCACCTGTGTTATGATAAAGGTAAGAAAGAAGGGATAACATGATTATCGAAGAATTTGGACCGAAAAAAAATATCGGGAAAAAACAGGTTCTCAACAGAAAAACTGAAGATACTAAGACAATACCAAAAGACAAATTTCAAAAATACTGGCTAAAATTACCTGCATTTATTAGGTTCATACTTACAATACCTTTAATGATTTTCTACCTAATTCCATGCTTTATAATAACAGAAACAGTAAAATACTTATGGAATAACAAATACTGGGTAATAGGAATTGTAGGAACAACCGCAGCGATCTACTTTACCCTCGTTGCAAAGTATGGAGCTGATAGATTAGCAGAAGCTGCTAAAGTATTACTAGGAGGGCTTGTACTAATAATCATCATCAAAAACTTCTTTTTAATACTGTCTATTTTATTTTACAGCGGTATTATATACCTCATCTATTGGGCAGTAATGCACGCACTTACCCGATAATTTAATCAAAATCATTCAAAACATAATCATCATCATTAAAATTCAGACTATGTATGTAGCTATTAATAGCAGTATCAATATCAATAACAGGATCAGAATCATCCTCTAGGAAACGGTAATTATCTGCTTTACTTCCAACAAACTCAAATTTCCTCACAAGACAAAAATTAAAGTAGAAAGAGCGACCATCTGGATTCTGGCAACGTTTAGTACGCCAAGAACCGCTAGAGATTAAAATAGCCTGGCCTTTATTAAAATTATCATATATGACTTTAGCTGCTTTATCCCATGCAACACAAGGAATAAAATCAGCTTCTTTTTGAGCGTAACTTGATTTACAAGCTATAACAAAAGAACAACGCATAGAATCCTTAGATATGGCCAAATCAGGTTTCTTTACAAGTCTACCTAAAAGTTTAACATCATTCACAATATCACCTCAAAAATTTATATATATTAATTATAAACCAAAAATAGAAAAAAGAAAATAATGATATAACACATCTTATTATATGCTGTCAAGGAATTCCTGCGAGCACTCGGAATTTTATCCTTGACAGCATAATAAGATGTGTTTTGCTTTGTGTAAATTAAATAAAAGGAGGAATTCTCTATGAAAAACAATATTAATGCTTGTCGTTCAATCACATATTTTAAAAAAGCATAAGTTCAAACATGGAGGAAATAACAAAATGCAAAAATTCAAACTTAGTTATGATAATTATGATATAACAAAAAGCATCATAGACAATATTATTGAAAATTATCAGGAATATGGATACGATGAAAAGCCAGATGAATACACAATAAACTCCAATATTGATTGGAACTCTTACCAGGAGGAATATCAATGGGCATGGGAAGATTTCCTTAGCGAATTAGGCAAAGCATTTCATTCAAGATACAAAACCTGCTGCGCTAAAGTAGAAGGTAAAAACCTGAATTGGCGTGGCGCATCAGGAAGCAAATATATTAACATCAAGAGTGAAAACAATTTTGATGCTGGATTAGAAATTATTCGAAACATACAACCTAACTGCGATTTTTCAATCGAAGCAACGTTGAATAAAGGAAGATTACTCATAACAATCTATCATCATGATTGTCCGACCGGAAGCATTTTCTTATTAAAGCCTTGTGCATATAGTACATATGAAAAAAGTGCATAAATGAAAGGAGCAAAAAAATGAAATTGACATTCGATGAATTAAATCTACTTGTAAAAACTTTATCTGAAAAGCAAAATGAGCTGGAAGCCAAAAAAAATATTATGCGTAAACAAGAACAAGAAAAATGTGAAGATGATTGGAGTTTTCATCCTAGTACGGAATTAAAGAGCACACAAGATGCATACTATGCACTTTCTAAATTAGTAGAAAAAATTAAAAATAATATAAGTATAGGAGTAAAATAAAATGTACTATAAAGAAGATTTTTCGCTGAAATGCAATAAAAATAACTGTACCGGTATTATAATTGCACAATATCATTCCCTCATCAACATCAACTCATGGAAAAATAAAAACATAAAAATCAAATTCTACAATGAAAAAAAGAATAAGCAATATGTAGCAGTAATAGATATGTCAGAAATTGCCCAAGCATATAAATTAGAAGAATCCTTTATCTATGTGAAGATTGATAGATATTATAGATATTCTAAAAGCCAAATGATGTATTTAGTAAACTTATACAAGAAATTTATTAATTATTGTATTTTGAACTATGCAAAACAAAATAATATATACTGTTCATGCGCAATAGAACCATATGCAATCGAATATTACAAACTAAAATAAATTCAATAACACATCTCATCAACTGCTGTCAAGGAATTTCTGCGAGCACTCGAAATTTCATCCTTGACAGCACTCTGAGATGTGTTCTGTTAACTTTACAATAAAAATGTCCTGAGTAAGACATATAAACTGCTTAAAAATAAAATATAAAGGAGAAGAATCATGAATTATGTAGTATTAGTAAAAACCAATATCGATAACAATATCAAACATAATTCTATCGAAAAAATTCCATATAAAGGAAAAATTTCGCTGGAAGCTATGTATAAATTTTGTGAATGCGAATTAATCGATATACAAGATGTACCAATTCAATTAGTTGAATTTAATAATGAATTAGGAATTATCCCGGCTGTTACTCTGATATACGATGAGGAATTTCTCTTAAAGAATCAACAACCCATAGCTAATGAAATTGCAAGCGTTATTTTCGGCTACGGCCGTATGCACGATCAGTGCTTGTGTGGCAATGTATTATTATGCTACACAAATGAAGAAGGCGACTGCATGCCGTTTAGTGAGAGCGAAACAAACGGCATCATTAAATGTCTAAAAAGAATAAATGAACATATCAAAGATATGGTATTCAAGGTCCAGGAACCGATAATGACATTCAGAACATTTTAGGAGGATAACAAAAATGAAAATGAGAACAAAACAAATTTTAAAATATGTACTAATGCTTAATACTCTTCCTTTAAAACCAACGAAAAAATACTCGGAAATCAAAGCAACACTGCCTACTTCTTGGAATGTAAAAATCTTTGAATATAAAGAGCAAATCAAACGCAGAAGAAAAAGAATCAATGCTCTGCGTGAAAAGCTTTTAATGCCGGTAAGCTGCTATCCATACAAATCAATATAAAAAAGGAGGCAAAAAATGGATGCACTTGAAAAATTTAGAAAACACGCACAGACCGTTTTGCTCTGGATTGAAGATGAAAAACCTAGAGTACAACGTTTTAAATGCGAGAATTGCCAATATCGTAGATATCATTGTGACAGTGATTTTGGGGTTTTCACTCATTCGTACAGAGTGTGCTGCTGCCTGCCGTGTTGGTATACACCCATTGCAAAACTTGATTCTTGCCCCAAAGAAGATAACCCTAAGGCTGGAAGACTTAGCTCTATTTGTAGAATTAACACGGAGGTATAAAATGATTAAAAGAATGGAATTTGACTACAATTTTGATTATAACTTCTGGGGTTTCAATCCTTACGTATTAAACAAAGGAGAAGAAGCCTTCTGCAAGCTTGCAAATAGATTTAATATCAGCATCATAGAGCAAACTGAAATAGAAAATCAGGCCAAAGACGATATCCTTTATGCTTTAATAAAAGCGTATCAAGAAAACAAAAATCCATTAAAAGACTCCGAACAATTTCTTTTGGCTAATCTAATTAATCAATACAAACTTGATAATTTAATCGAGCATATCTGCAGAAAATACAATTTAAATGAAAGTGATTTTTACCACGATGCTTACCATGATGGAAGTTATCTTAAAGTTGAATATCAAAATAAACTCATTGCGTAAAATAATTTAAGGAGAAAATAATGCTTAAATTTAAACACGAAAAAGGATACTGTCCTAGGTTAAACCTAAAAGGAATAACCTACTACCTGCAGGATGAAAATAAGGGAAAAGATATTCACGGAAACACAATCTATGAATATAAATTCTGCTGTTGTAAGGATCGAGGAAAAATAATTAGCTTACCAGATCACTGTGCAGTTATTAATCAAATTGCAGGAACAAATTATTTGCCCAATAAGATGTATCCGTGGAAACCTCAAGAAAAAATAGGTGAAGAAATTGCTGAATACTATTTGTTATATAATCTAAGATGCACAGAAAAAGAATACTACAGGCCTCTGCCTGATAATCCAGACGGCATAAGAAAATCTTACTGTTGCTTTCTTATAGATGATAACAAACAGCACTGGCTATGGCATAGAACCATAGAAAATGAGCTATACAAAGAAAAAGGAATCTACAAGATTAAAATGATAGGTCAAAGGCATACAATACAAAAAATATATCCAGTAGAAATTATTTACTCATCCGAGCCTTATAAAAAAGCTGAAGCAGATGCAATTAAATATCTAAAAAATAAGTATGGATATGAAGAATTTCAGGAAACACAAATCTTTATAAAACAATAACAAATTAATAAAATCATAGAAAAAGGCAGGTGCAATGCATCTGCCTTTTTCTATGAGTAATGAGCAGCGCAAGAGGGGGAACCCCTGATTGCTCAAACATATTGACTTACATCGTAATTATAACTATAATATTATTGAGTTGTTACAATTGAGATGAGTGTATGGATTAAATAGGTTTCTATATAATGAAGATTTACGATGAAACAAAAAGTATAAGCCAAGGTTATGCATTCGCAGCAATTGATAACGATAAAGCATATATTCAAAAAAAAGCAAAAAAAGAATTCAAAGCTATATTTGCAATCGTAAGTAAATAAATTTTGAAGAATATTGAATTCCAAATAGAAGATAATTGATTAATAACAAAAAGGCAGATGCAATGCATCTGCCTTTTTATTCTAATTTTTTATAATGATAACAATCAACATTTTCCAAGAATTTCTTCATATCTATGCACACGAGCATAAAACCCGGAAGAAGATAAATGCTCACGAAACATAAACTCTTTTGATGTAATCTTACGAGCACGCCATTGTCTATAATTTTCTTTCCAGATATCATCAAAAGACCTTCTAGGACGACCATAAGGGCGACCTTCACGCAAACATAAATCAATACCCTCACGCTGCCTTTCCCGAATAAAATCTCGCTCTAATTCAGCAAAAGCAGCAAAGAGGGTAGTAACAAACCTGCCCTGCGGAGTAGAAGTATCTATGGACTCTTTTAAAGAAATAAGGCCAACGCCTTTTTCTTTAAGTCTATTAGCTATATCTAAAAAATCAACAGTATTACGAGCCAGGCGACTAATACTTTCTATATAGACAATATCGCCTTCACGGATGTAATCAAGCATAGCCAAAAGCTGAGGACGATCAGCAATATTTTTACCGCTGACATGCTCTTCATAAGTTCGGTCCAACTTAATACCACGTTCTTCCATAACGGCAAATTGCCGGCCAGTATTTTGATCTTTCGAAGAAACTCTCACATAACCTATATTAGCCATAAGACACTTGCCCTCCATCAATAATCCAAATTATGTCAATATACTAACAAAATGTGCTAAAAATGTCAATTAGAAATAGGACATCCTAAAAAGTCAAAAAGGACTTTTTTAGGACATAAAAAGCATAGCATCAGATATATCCTAAAAAAGTGTACTTTTATAGTAGTCTAAACTTTACTTCATTATAAATACATAGCGGGGAAGAAATTTAAGTTAAAAATTTTTGACACTAAATCTTGCGTATGCTAAACTTTAAATAAGAAAGCGCGTAACATTGTTAACTAATTGAGGTGTTTGCTTATGACTAATACATTAAATACTGCTTTTTTAAGCAATAATAGCGAATATACTTTTTTTAAATTTCGTGATAGGGTAATAACTTTTTTTACCGGAAAACGATTGGAAAAGTATACTAAAATATTAGAATGGAATAATGGCTATATAGTTGTACTCTGTAAAAATAAAAACGAAAATAAGCTAGAAGAAGATTATATAGATTTATTGCCAATTCTAAACAATCTATATATTGAACCTGTTGAGTTTCTTGCACCAATAAAGGAGGTCGAAATTAATTATGACTGAAGCAAAAAAAGAACTATAGCAGATGCCGCTGAAATGATTGTGGGCGGATATGCATTTCTACGACAAGAAGAAAACATAACCATTGTTAACTTAAACCAAAAGGATGAACATGCTATGGTAATTACAAGAGATGGAAAAATGCTTGAAAGCAGCATGAATCCTATCGAACAAGTTATATTGCAAAAACCTGCGAAGCTTTGCTTCGCAGGTTTTTTAGCACATTGATATATTCTTATTATATTCCCAAATTCAGTCCACGCTCCCTTGCGGGAGCGATAGCATCAATCTTATATAACTAATAAATAGATAATAGAAAACGTAAAACCGAATTTCAACGCACACTTCCTAAACAAGAAGTGAAAATAAGCATTACGTGCTTCGCTTTAGATTACCTTCTTTCAACACATACTCCCACATAAGAAGCAATAGAACAATACGCAAAAACTTCGCATTAATAATGCGATTTAACACATACTTTAATATATCACCTGCTTTATAATTTCAACTCACACTCCCATACAGAAAGCGACTAGTACAATAAACAAGAATCTAATACTGTACGTTGATTTCAACACACAATCCTACGTAAAGAAAATTACACCTAACTAATGGAATTATACTTCTTTCAACACACGCTCCTACGTAGGGAGCGACTAAGCTATTACGCAATATCATTAGTGCAGACAAAGTTTCAGATTTAAATGTCTTGTCAGAATTTCAACTCACGCTCCCATGCAGGAAGCGATAGTATATTGCTGCAATAAAGCATTTGAGCAAACTGGGTTTCAATTCACGCTCCCATGGAGGGAGCAATCTCTTTTTTGAATTGTTTTTCTGTTTTCGGACATAAGTTTCAACTCACGCTCCCGCGTAGGGAGCGATATAGGTCCCTCATCAATTGCAGATTATATCTGCAGGTTTCAACTCACGCTCCCACGTAGGGAGCAATCCATTCTGAGGATTTTTTGAGTTATATCTTTTGAGTTTCAATTCACGCTCCCACGTAGGGAGCGATCCTTTTTGTGATATACTTTTTGTGATATGATATAATGTTTCAATTCACGCTCCCACGTAGGGAGCGATTTTACGGTTTTTTGCACACCTTAATCACGCACGTTTCAATTCACGCTCCCACGTAGGGAGCGATAGGCTCAATATAAAGCACTATATATAATGTAGAAAGAACATAAAAATGCGAACCATAAAATAGATAGATGAAAAAAACCAATAAATAAGGTTATAATCTCTATGTTTGATTCAGCTTCGCACTATTAAACAAGCTTATCCATAGTAATACCTACAGGAATAGCTGCTTCATCTACAAAAATGTCAAAATCATTAAACTGACGAGGATAATCAACTTTAGAATCAATATGGACAAGCTCTTTAAGCTTCCAGAAAGGAGCATTACCAAGCTCATGCTCATGAATAAAGCGATAGATACCTCTTACGCTCATACCATTTCTGCAGGAGCTTTCATCATTCTCAAACATATTGATAAGCGCAGTCTCATAAACCTTTAAATCCTCGGCAGTAAAACCATTTTTAGCAGCCTGGACAGCAGAAATGCTTACATAGAAAACATACAAACCATAGGGCACAATCTGCTTTCTGCCCATCTCATTAGAAGCATTCTTCTCAAAACGATCATTACTTGTAAAAGCCTGACGGGTAAGGGAAATTTCCTGGATGGTAATCGGATGAACACTTCTAGCAAAAGAAGTCTGTACAGCACCGGTCACACGGCCGGCATCAAAATTACCAGTACTTAAAACAGCACCAAAAGTTCTGATATCAAAATACTTCTTAAGCATGAATTTCTGAGCTGCAACAACATTTTCAAGTTTAGAACCTTTTTCTGCAGCCTTAGAATCAAGAGCAAGCTCATTATAAGCTTCAGCACTCTTATCATTCAAAGTACGGTCAGTCTGGATATAGATATCGTAGCCTTCAACACCAGGCATACGCAGCAATACCTGATTTCTGATTTTACGATTAAGGCACTGATTAGAAATAATACCATATTCGGTATCTGGATCCATACGTGGAGCATTATCATTATCAGGATCACCATTAGGGTTAGAATGAACAGCTTCCACCAATACAACATAATTCATTTTCTTAATCTCGTTACTCACAATCAACAACTCCTTCTTGATTAACTAATTTTTTCTCAGAACGATAAAGCTCTGCATTTTGATGATGATAGCCAACTACAAAACGTGCCTGGTCGGATTCATTCAGATGCTCAGGAATATTATCACCCAAAGCATCCATAATCTCGTTGATAAAGTCATAATAGAACTTAGCACGAGGGGCTTTCTTGATGTGATAAGAAAACAACACATTAAGAGAAGCAAATTTCTTGCTCGGATTACGCATGAAAGCAGCAAACGACGTATCTTTAATAGAACGATTAAGCTTCTTACCGTTATTTGCATTACGTTGTACTGCTTCATAACAAGCAAAAAGACGGCCGCAAAGATACGCAGGATTAGAGTTAGAATAATCAAGGCTCATAAGCAATTCATCCTTTCTTTTATTTGACCTATGAATATCATTAAAGCAAGCACGTACAATGCCAACACGAATGTTATTGGTAATATAACCAGCATTGAAATCGTGCTGTATCCTATTAAGTGCTCTGCTTAAAATCTTTCGGGGCAGGGGAGAACCAATAGTGATTGATCTGAAAAAACCATATAAAGAATCTGCATCATTCCTTTTTACATTAGGATTATCAAGTACGCTGATGAGCTGCCAGATACCAACACGCCTAAAAGCATCATCAAGACCAAAGTCTGATTGGAATCTAGCAATATTCAAGGCAATGGATCCTAAAGTACCTTCATAAAAGGCTTTAATGCAAATTCTGGCCGAATTAGGAGCAAGAACAGCAATGCAGAATTTCTCTTTATCTAATATAGTATCTGCAGATACATCAAGACCATTACAAAGCTGCTCAATAATTCTTTTCAAAAGCTTATCTGCAGATTCAGACATATCATTATCTGTACCGAAAAGAACAGCAGAACAAAGCTTTTCTAAAGAAGAGTCGGGATTCTCGACCCAAAAAAGAAAAACAAGACCAGTAGTTTTCTCAACAATACAATGCTCATCACTGCTCAGAAGATAGTTAAGCGCAGCACCGTACTTATCTACAGCAAGCTGAGAAATATTAGAATTGACCGACTGCTCCTTGCAATATGAATTCTCAGAATCATTATTGTAAGAAACAAGCGTCATACCACTTGCAAGACCGCCTGGGAAACGCATAATCTTTTTATGCAGCCTTGCAACAGGCAGCACAGCCTTAAAAACAGGACAATACGCTTCTGCAGTGCCCTCAGGAAAAGAGTTAGCACAAATTTGGTTCCATGAATCCTTTACGCCAGCATCGTTCTGTAAAAGCGTCTCAGGATGGTCTGTAAGGCAAAAAGAAAACTTCTCTATAGTAAAGTCTTTAAACTCAGAAAAAAGCTCTTGTAAACAAGCCTGATTTTGCGTCTTTTCTTCAGCATTCCAGTTCTGCATAAAATTGATAAAAGCAATCACGATGGGAGAAGGATCAACAACAGACTTAAAAAAAGGCAGGTTCTTATCCAAAAAAAGACGATGCTTCTTTTCACATTTCTGCGTTGTATAGACTCCATTTTTCAAGGTCATACCAAAAATATTCTCTGGTCTATGCTCAATAAGAAAAGAAAAGCTATTATTAGCATCCGGCTGAGCCGGATAAAGCAGCTGCACAGGACGCTGCACTTCTTTTTCCTTACCATTTTTAAGCTTTATGGTGACAATCTCTTTAAAATTGCTGATTTTAGAGACTGTACCATCCAAATTAAGCTCAATAAGAGCAGTAATACCTCTATAAGCGTAATTGTCAGGAGGAAGAAAGCCTTTACTTTTTAAAACATCACTGTATTCACAAAGCTTTTCAATGAACATCAGAACTCAGGCCTCCATTTCGCTACATCAATAACGCCATCTACCATAACAGGATTATAATATACGGCCGAAGCTTCATCACTCCACACGGTATCAACCCAGGATTCATAAGAATCAACAGCAGGTGCTTTCACAGCAAAATCAAGACCATAGAGCATACTGCCTGGAACACGGGTACCACGCAAAGAAGCATCTACATCAGCAAGAGGAAACTCAGGGACAATCTCCCAATAATCAGCAAGACATTCCGAAAGGCCAAAATAAGGCTCACGGAAAACCCTGCCACAATCAAAACGTCTCATAAGGATATCCGTATGCTTGGGAATTCCTTCACCTGGATGAAAAGCCATGCAACCAGACATTTCAAGATGAAATTCAATACCGTAAAGCACATCCTTCAAAAAAGTAGTAGTACGCTGCGCACGTTCCGTATCCTTTTCCGTATAAACATGAAGATCAACATTTTTGCCGGATATAGCTTTATAAACTTTGCTGCAAGGAATCTTATTCTTCAGCTCATTACGTTTAACACACATTGTCCTTATTGGATTAAAGACAACGATTTTATCAATTACGTACTGGAAGGCAGGCTTCCAATAAATACATTTCAGAAAACCAGCTAAAGCAGAAGGGGTAGGGACTTCATAGCTTATACGTTCAACCTTGAACTCAGGCCGAGTAAAACAAGCTAAAGGACCACCGCACATCACTTTGAAAGAACGGCTTCTTCTTGGATACTCCATAATAATTTCCTTTCAAAACACACTAATTAATATTTTTTGACCTATATAAATTAGAATAAAAACCCAAAATCGAACTATCTGACATCTCAGCATTAATAAAAGAAGAGGCATCAGTCAGCTTAGCAACAAAAAATATAAGCCAAAGCAATTCATCATTACAACAAGATTCCTCATAGGAACGCTTTAAAAGGTCAATATGCTTCTCTCTAAGCTGTAATGCCCAACGAATCTGCTTATCCGAGCCAACAAGAGAAGGTAGGCTTTTCATAAATTCCTGCTTCTCTAAAGACCTGATAAGACAATCTGGACATTCATTCTCGCGATAGAACAGCAATTTCTTCTCATGCTTTAAAGTCTCACCATAAACATCGATGATGATTTCATGACCACAGGAGCAAGTGATTTTATATTTCATAAAACCAATCAATCCCTTCCTTTTCTAAAAATCCATGGCGGAGTAGGATGAACTTCCTGCCATAAACCACGATTGGAACGCTGCGCATCCAACATAAACCCCGCGTACACAGGATTGGAATCAAAATGATTATAATGCCAGGCGTAACCGCTGCGAATCATCTCGCCATTAATATCTTTACCATTAAGATAAATCTTACCAACATAACGACCATACTGATCACAGGATAATACCTTGATAGATACATCCTTATCAGCAATCAAGTGCTCAAGATAAATTTTAGACTGCACACCATATGCCTGCTGCTTTTCGGGAGCATCTATGCCGGCAAGACGAATCTTATATATATGCCAATCACTACGCAGTTTTACAGTGTCACCATCTAAAACATCTATAACCTGTCCATGCAAAACCTTCTCCGGAGAGACTGAAACTGAAGAAAGTGGAGAAGATTTGCAAGAGACAATCAATAAAGTAACAAGAAGCAAAACTAAAAATTTTACAAATCTAGACATGCTTCAAACCTTCATCAAAACTGAATTTCTTCATCAAAAGGCTCATTAAAAGGAACAGGCTCTTCCTTACCAAATGTAGAAAAAGAACCGGAAGAAGCATTAGAAGACTTAGACTCCATATATTCAAAACGTCTGCCGATTACCTCTGTTACCCAACGCTTGGAACCGTCCTTTGCATCATAGCTGCGTACCTGAATACGGCCGTCAACAAGTATTTTGCTGCCTTTCTTTAAGCTGTTGCCGATAATTTCCGCGCTTTTACCCCAGAAAACTACAGGAATAAAATCAGCCTCATTCTTATCATCCTTACGGATACGGTCAACAGCCAAAATAAATTGAGTAACAACTTTACCACTAGAAGTATAACGGACAACAGGATCTTTGGTCAGACGACCAGATAATTTTGTCTCATTCATGAAAATAAACCTCCTCAGATACAACATAAAAACTGTTTTTGTCTTTAACAAACCGTACAAAACCTTTCGATATCAAAAGATTTAAATCATCAATTGATGCTCCACACTTATCTAAAACCGAAGCAGCATTATTCAAAAAACCAGCATCATCAGAACGCACCAGCATTTCAAAGAAAAGAAGTTTACTAGACACTGGCATCATCTGAAATTTATCAGTTTTAATAATGTTTACAGGAATCAATTTTCTTATTATCATTTTTTATTTTTTATCCTTTTTACCAGGCTTACCGTTATCATCAGGGAAAGTAGCTTTGCAATCAGGATAGGCGTTGCATGCCCAAAAAACTCCGTTCTTGCCGGTACGCTTCATAAGATAGCCTTTTTTACATTCAGGACATTTCTTGATAAAGGGCTTACCTTTAACGTCAGGGAAAAAGACTTTACATTGATGAGTGCTGCAGCCCCAATAATATTCGTTTTCAACCTTTTTGCTCTTGTAACGAATAAGATACCCATTATGACAGATGGGACAATCATAAATGCCAGGCTTACCGTTATCATCAGAAAAAGTAGCATTACAGCCATTTTTCCATTCACCGCAATACCAGAAACGACCATTTTTGCCATCCTTATAATAAAGCTTACCAACGTGACAAGCAGGGCAATCAGGACGATCAGGCTGATCCTTAGCAGGCTTAGTGAAATTGCTTTGAAGAGTCATAAGCTGAGAAACATAATCAATCTCTTTTTTCATGAAATCATCAAAAGACATTTCGCCATGTTCCACCGCATCTAAATCTTGTTCCATAAGAGCCGTGGAATCCGGATATGTAAGCTCATCGGGAAGATTATGAATAAGTTCTTTTACAGTATCTGAAACGGAAAGAACCTTGGAAGATTTTTTCCCAGTCTCCAAAAGCATTTCAGCATCAAGCAGCTCTTTAATGATTTTAGAACGGGTAGCTTCAGTACCAATACCTTTAACATCCTTAAGCTTTGTCTTTAAAGAAGCGTCTTTAACATATTGATGAGCATTACACATAGCACCAATCAAAGAAGTCTGAGTGAAAGGCTTAGGTGGAGTAGTATTCTTCTCGGTATAATCAGCAACAGAAAGAACAAGCTTATCATCTTCATGCAGTTCAGGAAGCTGTTTAGATTCTTTAGCAGCATCCTTATCCTTGTCCTTAGAATCAGTTTCTTCATCTTCATCTTCATCTTTTGCTGCAGCAGTCCAGCCTGGCTTTAAAACAACCTTACCTTTGGCTATAAAAGTTTCGCCGGCACACTCAATCTCACAGACAGTATCCTCAAATTCCTGCAGGGGATAGAACTGCAAAAGATAACGCCTTGCAACCATTTTATAGATAAGCTGTTCGTCAGCAGTCAAAGTCAAAAAGTCAACTTTTTCCATGGTAGGAATAATAGCATGATGGGCATCAACTTTTTTGGAATTGAAAGCTTTTCCTTTGATGCTGCTGTCTGCAGCATCTGCAAGTAACTTGATTTCGGCTTCACCTGTTAATTTAAGATTAGCAATAATCGTAGCTGCATCAGCATGCTGACTGTCAGGAATATACTGAGCATCAGAACGAGGATAGGTAGTAAGCTTCTTCTCATATAAGCTTTGACATACGGCAAGAACTTTATCAGGAGATAAAGCTTTACACGTTTGCTGGAGCGTAGAAAGGCTGAAAGGCAATCTGGGAGCCTTCGTGCCTTTTTTCTTTTCAAGCTTCTTTACTACGCCAGGCTGACCTTCGACCTGCTGCAGAACCTTACGGACTGAAAGGATATCAATAACACGACCTTCACTGTCCAAACCTTCAACATCATCTGCAGGCTGCCATAAAGATTCAAAAGGAGTAGAATCATCAGTCCTGAAAAAAGCACGTACAACATAATATTTTATAGATTTAAAGTTTTCGATTTCCTCATTACGACGAGCAACCAAAGCAAGGGTAGGGACTTTGACACGGCCAACCTTAAGAGTTTTACCGCTGTCTAAAGAATATTTTCGACTAGCATTCATGCCGATAAGCCAATCTGTATAATCACGTCCTAAAGCAGCTTCATACTGGTTACGACGTTTAGATAAAGAGTTATCTTCCATAGAATCAAAAGCACGCTTAACGCTCACATCATCATAAGCATTGATTAAAAGACGTTTTGTAGGCTTCTTATTCTTGATAGCTTCCAAGACTTCATCGACAAGATACTGTCCCTCTCGGTCCGGATCTCCTACGTGGATGATTTCATCAGCTACTTCAGCAAGCTTTTTGATGGCATTAAAAGCATTCTTAGAAGAACCGCCTTTAACGTGCTTTTTAAAAGGGGAAGGCACAATAGGAAGAGTATCATAAGAATACTTTTTTAAAGCAGGATCATAATCATCAGGCTCATCAAGGCCGAGAATATGGCCATAAAGCCACACTACACAATCACCTGCAACACTATAATAGCCATCCTCTTTTTTAGGTTTACCAAGGAAAGAGGCGACCGTGCCAGCTAACGAGGGCTTCTCACAAATAAATAAACGCATTTTACCAAATCCTTTCTTGAATAAAAAAAGAGGTATCAAGCCAGTCACAAGACTGACTTAATACCTCTGAATAATTCAGGTTTGAAATTGTATTTATACTATAATTATAAATCGTAATACCGAAAACGTCAACACAAAAAAACTAAAAAATTAAACTTTAATCGAATTAAAATGAAATAAAAAGATAAAAGGATTACTGTAAGAAATAATTAATATTAAAATAAATTAAATAAAACATTATTTTAACATATCGCGCCAACAATATAGGCAAGGCAAAATAAATCGTTTGCGTCTCTCTTT